>Ga0256834_1002853_pt1 | contig 10636 bp, 5 predicted proteins | sample 4281140metaG_FD_190536 | JGI IMG/M metagenome (GOLD analysis project Ga0256834, IMG submission 190536) | Hydrothermal vent microbial communities from East Pacific Rise, Pacific Ocean - 4281-140 | ecosystem: Environmental > Aquatic > Marine > Hydrothermal vents | place: Pacific Ocean: East Pacific... | reverse complement strand
GACCAATACCTTCTTGGTCTAATACTTGGAACGGATCAGCTTTTAAAATACCTTTTTCTATATAAATTGGTAAAAATTTACCAGCATCATCACGAGAATAACCAAAGCCCATTTGAGTAAGGTCATTTGTACCAAATGAGAAGAATTCAGCAACTTCAGCTATTTTATCAGCAGTTAAAGCAGCACGTGGAATTTCAATCATAGTACCAACTAAATAATCTATTGTATCACCTTTTTCTTCAAAAACTTGATTGGCAATAGCTCTTACAATTTCTTCTTGTAATTTAAACTCTTTAACGGTACCAATAAGTGGAATCATAATTTCAGGGAAAGTTTTAATTCCTTCAGCTTTTAATTCCAATGCAGCTTCAATGATAGCTCTTGCTTGCATTTCAGTAATTTCAGGATATGTAATTCCTAATCTACAACCTCTGTGCCCTAGCATTGGATTAAACTCATGTAAATCTTCAACTTTTTGTTTAATAGCCTCAACAGAAATTCCCATTTCAGCAGCCATTTCTTTTTGGTTTTCTTCTTCATGAGGAACAAATTCATGCAGTGGTGGATCTAGTAAGCGAACTGTTACAGGAAGTCCTGCCATTGCAGCAAACACATCTTTAAAATCTTTACGTTGAATAGGTAATAATTTATCCAATGCTTCCCTTCTTCCAGCTTCATCATCTGCTAAAATCATTTCACGCATACGAACTAAGCGTTCTCCTTCAAAAAACATATGTTCAGTACGACAAAGACCAATACCTTCAGCACCAAATTCAACAGCAACTTTACATTCTCTTTCAGTTTCAGCATTTGTTCTAACGCCAAGTTTTCGGTATTTGTCAGCAAGTGTCATAATACTACCAAAGTAACCACTTAATTCGGCATCTTTAGTTCCAATTTGTCCTTCATACACTTCACCTGTTGAGCCATTTAATGAAATCCAATCACCTTCTCTGTATTCATTTCCATCAATGGTCATTACTCTGGTTTTGTAATTTATTTGAACGGCACCAGCACCTGAAACACAGCATTTACCCATACCTCTGGCAACAACAGCGGCATGAGAAGTCATACCTCCACGAGCAGTTAAAATACCTTTTGCAATATTCATTCCTTCTAAATCTTCAGGAGAAGTTTCTACACGCACTAATATTGAAACAGGATACTTATCAGCTTCATCTGCAAAGAATACAATTTGTCCAGTTGCAGCACCAGGAGAAGCAGGCAATCCTTTAGCTAAAACTTTAGCAGCTTTAATTGCATCACCATCAAAAACTGGGTGTAAAAGTTCATCTAATTTAGCAGGCTCTTGCATTAATAACGCTTTCTTTTCATCAACCATACCATCTTCAAGTAGTTCCATTGCAATTCTAACCATTGCGGCAGCAGTACGTTTTCCATTACGAGTTTGTAACATCCAAAGCTTACCATCTTGAATGGTAAATTCTAAATCTTGCATATCATTATAATGCTTCTCAAGTTTGTCTTGAGTTTCATTCAATTCTTTATAAATGTCAGGCATTAACTCTTCTAAAGAAGGGTATTTGTTTTTTCTGTCTTCTTCGGATACACCAGCTAGTACAGCCCATCTTTTAGAGCCCTCTAATGTAATTTGTTGAGGAGTTCTAACACCTGCAACAACATCTTCACCTTGAGCATTGATTAGATATTCTCCATTAAAGATGTTTTCACCGGTTGCAGCATCTCTTGTAAAAGCAACTCCAGTACCTGAGTTATCACCCATGTTACCATACACCATTGCTTGAACATTTACAGCAGTTCCCCATTCTTCAGGGTATCCGTGCATATTTCTATAATAAATAGCTCTTGGATTCATCCAACTATCAAATACAGCAGTAATACTACCCCAAAGTTGATCCCAAGGATCTTCTGGGAAAGGTTCACCAGTTTGTGCAGTACAGGCTGCTTTAAAATCAGCTACCATTTGTTTTAAATCATTTACATCTAAATCGGTATCTAATTCAACGCCTTTATCTTTTTTTGCTTTAGCTATAATTTCCTCAAACGGATCATGATCTTCTTTTGATTTTGCTCCAACACCTAATACAACACCACCAAACATTTGAACAAAACGTCTGTATGAATCCCAAGCAAATCTTTCATTTCCTGTTTTTGCAATTAAACCTTGAACAGAATTATCATTCATTCCAAGATTTAATACGGTATCCATCATCCCAGGCATTGAAACTCTTGCTCCAGAACGAACAGATAATAAACAAGGATTTTCGTTACTTCCAAACTTGGTGCCCATAATATCTTCAACCTGTGCAACAGCAGCCTCAACTTCATTTTTCAATAAAGAAATAATTTTATCTTTTCCAAGGAGGTTATATTCTGTACAAACTTCAGTAGTAATAGTAAAACCAGGAGGAACAGGAATTCCGATAGCACTCATTTCGGCTAAATTAGCTCCCTTACCACCTAATAAGTTTTTCATTGTGCTATTTCCATCTGTAGTTTTATTTCCAAATTTATACACTCTTTTTTTGATTTCTTGTTGCATCTCCATTCTAATTTTACGTTAATTTATATTAATATTTATTTAAAAATGAGTACAAATCTATGCAGAATTGTTATAATTTCTTATGATTTATATCATTATTTTTTTTAAAAATATCTATTAGTAATTGATATTATGTTTTAATTTTTTTAATTTTTAAAAGTCTCATTTTAGTATTCAATATTTAATAATTCTCCAGTTAATTGCAATAATTTTAATTCAGCGTTTTTAGCTTCGTATTTGGCTTTATTTAAGTTTAACTGTGCATTTATAAGATTAATTTGTGCTTGCCTAAATTCAATTGAAGTAATTTGTCCCAATTTATAACTTTCTTTAGTTCGTTCAAAATTATTTGTATTTGTTTGTACATTTTTTTCTTGTGTTTGGAATACAAATAATTTAGTTCTATAGTCTTCCCATGCATTGTTAAAGTCACGAGTTATTTCTAGCTCCTTTTGTTTTTTAGATAATTGTTGTATGTCGTAATTAATTTTAGCATTTTGGACTTGCGTTCTTGTACGCCCTCCATTGAATATATCCCATTTAAAATTGAATCCAGTTGAGATACCTGTATTAGTTGATTCCAGTAAGAAAGAAGCAGAATTATTATTACTCTTAGACCAACCATAGGTAGTTGTTAAACCAATGGTGGGTAAATATCCAGATTTATTTGCTTTAAGTTGAAAATTACTTATTTCTATACCTCTTTGGATTTGAAGTAAGTTTACATTATTAGTTTTTACTTGTTCGAATAACTGTTGTTTATTTAATGTTATTAGAAAATTTACTTGAGTATCTACATAAAAATTAGGATTTTCTTTTTTCCCTAAAACAACATACAAATCTCGTTTAGCATTAAGTAATAATTGCTTTGTATTTAGTAGCGAAATACTGTCATTATTAACATCAACCTCGGCATTTAAAACAAATAATTTTGTATTCTGTCCAAAATCAAATTGATAGTTTGCTCTTGTTAAGCGATCTTTAGAAATTTTTAAACTTTGGGTTAAAAGGGCTACATTTTCAGTTAATAAAGCTACATTGTGGTATACAGTAAATAATTGCAATAGTGTTTTTTCAATTGTTTCTCTAGCTTGTAATTCGGTTAGATTGTATTGTTCCTTTAGTTGTTTATAGTTATAAAGTCTACCTAGTCCATCAAACAACGTATAATTTAAACTTAAAGAAGCATTGAATCTGTTACTTTTTGCACCTTCTAGTATTCTTACTTCTTCATTTGCAAATACAGCTTCAGTATTGTCTTTGTTATATGTAGCACCAGCATTACCAGTTAATGTAGGTAAGTATCCTGAGTTTAAAATACTTTTATTGTTTTCGGCAATTTTAAGATTATTATCTGCGATTTTAATTCCATAATTATTTTCTAAAGCTAAGCTAACAGCTTTCTCTTTTGTTAGTTTTTCTTGTGCAAAACTTATAGAAAAATTTATAAAAAGAATTAAAAATGTTATTTTTTTAATACAATTCATCATTATTACGTTTTTGTTCTACAATGGCTCTTTCTACTTCTTCTTTGGTAACTTTTTTACCTGTTTTAAGCCATTTAATAAATACTTTTATATTATTTGATACAGCTAATAACAAAGGAAGCATCACTAGGGTTAATACTGTTGCAATTGTAATACCATATGAAATAGAAATTGCCATAGGTTTTAAAAATTGAGCTTGTCTACTTTTTTCCAAAAGTAATGGAGCCAATCCAGCTACTGTAGTCAAAGAAGTTAAAAGAATAGCTCTAAATCTTGAGGTGGCAGCTTGTATTAAGGCCTCATCATATTTCATTCCTTCCTTCAAATAACTATTAAATTTTTCAATTAATACCAACCCATCATTTACCATAATACCAATTAAAGCAATAATACCCAGCCATGATAAAATATTTATTGAAAAGCCATGAATCCAATGCCCCCAAATAACTCCTATTAAGCTGAAAGGAATTAGTATAATTAACAAAATTGGTTGATCATAAGATCTGAAAGTAAAGGCTATAACAATATAAATTAATGCAAGTATTATAAGACCTACTTTCTTTACAGAGCGTGTTGTTTTTTTCATTTCCCTATTCTGACCTTCATAAACAGCACTAACTGTTGGGTATTTAGAAGAAATTTCGGGTATAATATTACTCTTAATATCATCTAAAATGTCTGTAGCACTTCCATCAGGAGATTTCATATCAGCTGTAATTTGTATTTCACGCTTACTACTTAAATGATTTATAACCACATCACCTCTTTTAATAATATATGTGGCTATTTCGGAAAAAGGAACTCGTTTGTTAGTAGGAGTAGTAATCCACATATCGTCTAAGTTTTTTATTGAAGACCTATCTTCTTTTTTGTAACGTACCCAGACTTTGATTTCATCTTGTCCACGTTGAAACCGTTGTGTTTGTAATCCGAAAAAACCAGATCTTACTTGGTTCATGACCATTTGTAAATTTAGGCCAAGTAGGTATGCTTTGTCCTTTAATTTAATTTGAATTTCTTTAATCCCTGCTGGATCATTATCAGAAATATCTTTTAACAGTGGGTTTTTACTTAATATTTCTTTGAGTTCGTTTTTTGCAGCTTTTAATTCTTTTATGTTATTACCCAATAATGCTACAGCAATAGGGCTACCTCCAAAATTTCCTCCAGAGCCAAAAGTTAAACTTTCTACACCATATACTTTGCCAACTTTTTTACGAATGGCATTTGTTATTTCAGGAGATGAAAAATCACGAGCCTCTCCAGGTAGTAGATTAACGGTTAAACTTCCATTGGCAGAACCAGGGCCAATACGCCTGATAATATTTTGTATTACCTGCTGATTGTCAGTTTGTTTTTTAGAAAATTCATTATTTACCTCCCATGCAGCTTTTTCTATTTTAGAAATAATAGAATCTGTCACTGTTTCATTGGTTCCCTGTGGCATTTTTAAGGTTATAGATACTTTATCGCTAGCGACAGAGGGGAAGAATGAAGTTTTTACAATTCCTCCTCCTAAAGCTCCTATACTAAGAATAAGTAAGGCTATGGGAATTGAAAATCCAAGTGCTTTGTGTTTTAAAAAGAATCTTAAATAGGGAGCGTAAATAGTATCTCTAAAGTAAAATAATCCTTTTTCAGCTACTTGATTTACATTAAAAAAGAAGGTGTTTATTTTATTTCTTTTTTTCTCTTTTCGCTCTAAAGCCTTTGAATGTGCAATGTGTGCGGGTAAAATAATCAATGCTTCAATTAATGATACGGCTAAAGTTAACATTACTACTGTTGAAACCTCACTAAAAAAATCACCCATTCTACCATCTAGAAAGAAGAAAGTAGAAAAAGCTATAATTGTTGTTAATATAGCAGATACAATAGGAGGGATTACTTCTAAAGTACCGTCAATAGCAGCTCTTATAGGTGTCTTTCCTTTTTCATAATGATGATAAATATTTTCTCCTATCACAATACCATCATCAACAAGAATCCCGATGACAATAATCATCCCAAATAAAGAAAGCACATTAATTGTAACCCCTAATTGAGCTGCAAAAATAAACATTCCAAAAAAGGCAATTGGAATACCGGCAGCAACCCAAAATGCCAATCGAATATTTAAAAATAATGCTAAGAAAAACAATACTAACAATACACCCATTGCAGCATTTTTCAATAATAAATCAGAGCGTTGTTTTAAGGTAATAGAATTGTCACTAGAAATATTAATTTGAATATTATCTTGTTGTTGATTGAATTTTTCTATGTATTTCTTAACGTTATCAGCTGAAGAAATTAAATCTTCACTATTGGTATTATTTATAGTTATTTCAATAGATTTTTTTCCGTTAAAAAACAATCTATCTGGATTTTCAGACCAAGTATCAGAAACATTGGCAATGTCTTTCAACCGAATAATATTTCCGTCAGGAGTGGCTCTAACAACTAGGTTTAATAGTTCGTTACCGTAATAGTTTTTATTTCTGGCTCTAATTAAATAATCTTCACTGTCTGTTTTTATATTTCCTCCAGAAATGAGTAAGTTAGTTTTACTAACTGCTTCAGCGACTTCTGAAAATGATAAGTTATAAGCTAGTAAATCGTTTTCACGTACAGCAATTTCAATTTCTTGGTCAGGAAACCCTGAAAGATTTATTTGCGAAATACCATCAATACCTCTAATATCATTTTCAATTTTTCTTGCATACTGTTTTAAAGTAGCTAATGATATATTATCACCACTAATAGTAAAGCTAATAGTGGGTCTCATAGTTTCAATTTTTGCAATAATTGGAGGTTCCATTCCAGAAGGAAAAGAAGGAACTCTATCCACTGCATTTTTAACGTCAGATAAAACAACATCAATGTTTTTACCTTTCAATGTCTCAATATTAATAGTTGCAGAATTTTCTCTTGAAACAGAAGTAACACGGTCAATACCAACAATTCCTTTTAAATTATCTTCAATTTTCAATACAATTCCTTCTTCTATTTCTTCAGGAGAGGCTCCTGGATAGGTTAAATTTATTGAAATTCTTTGAGTATCCGTTAAAGGAAAATATGAAGACTTCATAGATAAGGCACCCACCAAGCCAAAACCTATAAAAGCGAGAATGAAAATATTTACAGCAACAGGGAATTTTATAAAGTAAGATATAATTTTCTTCATTATTATTTTTTATTTTCAATTGCAATTTTCACTAACATTCCATCATATGCACCTGAAATAGGTTTTGAAAGTAATTGAGTTCCATTATCTAAACCTTTTATTACAACGGTGTTTTTATTCTCAAAAATTGGATTAACAGTCACTAAATTTAAAATAGAGTCTTTAACAATGAATAATTTTGAGTTTTCAACTAATAGGTTTCTAGAAACTTCAAATGCATTATTTTCAGATTTGGCAAGCAGGGAAGCTTCTAAATATTGACCTTCTTTGAGGTCTTTTCCACGAACTTCTATAAATGCTTTAATTGTTTGTGTGTCGGAATCTACTTTACCGTTAATTCGAACTACTTTACCAACCCATTTTTTTGTTTTGTCTAAATTGTTTAGCTCAACTTGTTTCCCAATTTGTAATAAATTTTTAAATTCAGATTTTATTGCAACTCCCATTTCATAAACAGAAGGGTCAATAAATTCACCTAATTTTTGTCCAACTCTTATCAAGGTACCCGGATTTACTAATGATTCAGTTAGTATACCATTAAAAGGAGCTTTCAATGTGTATTTGTTGAATTTTATTTCTAAGTTTTTTACATTGTAATATGCCGTTGTAATACCACGGCCAGAAATAAAAAATTTTTCTTTTTCTGAAGTTGTTTCAGGGAGTTTTTGTAAATTTTTATTTAAATCAAAATTTTCAAGGTATTTCTGCCATTTGTTATATTCAGAAGGGTAATCTAATCTAATATCAGGCATAATTGCTGTAATACTATTGAATAAATTACTTTTTTGTGCCTTTAAATTTGCGTAAAATTCATCACCATTAATTTTAATAATAATTTCACCCTTACGAAATAATGTACCTTCTTTAAATTCTTTAGCTGTTTTTTCTAAAACACCCTGAACTTCAGCATAAATTTCAATTTTATTTTTTGCAATTAAATTACCCGTAGCAGTGATAACTAGAGGTATCAACGTATTATTTACTGTTTTTGTAAAAACAGTTTTTACAACTTTTTCAACTCTAGGTTTAGGCTTTTTTTTATTATTTATTAAATATTTTGCAAATAGTATTGAACCTATTACAAGAACAATAGCTAAAATTATTGATATTATTTTTCTCATCGTTATTTAATTTAGTTAGAGGAGTAACTACACTGTTTGATTTTGAATGTTTTTCTGAATTTTTTTCATTACTTTAATGAATATTTTTTTTTCATTTTGAGTCACTCCTTCTTGAAGAATCTCAATACTTTTAAGCATAAGAGGTTTCATTTTTAAGAATAGTTGCTTGCCTTTCTTAGTAATATAAATAAATTTTTTACGTGAATCTTCTTTAGAAGGTTTTCTTGTTACTAGATTATTTTTTTCCAACACATTGATAAGTCGAGCTAATGAAGCTTTATTTCTGTTTGTTATAAAAGCAAGGTCATTTTGAATAATTTCATTACTATCTTCGTGTAATATTTTTAATACAATCCACTGTTCTTTAGTTACTTGAATGTTGTTTTTATGAAAAACATCTGAAATGTACATATTTATAACCTTATAAGTTCTTCCAATCCAGGGAGCCAATGTTTTATTGAAATCAGATTCACTATCGCTAAAATTCACAATATTAAAATTTTGGGTGAAGATATTGAAATTAACTAATTAGTTGCATATGCAACTATGTTAATATTTTTATAAATTATACAAAAAAAAGAGACTGTTAGGGGTTACAGTCTCTTTTTTTGGGGATGATTTAATTATTCAGACAATTATTATTGGGGATTTATACTATTTTGTGTTATAGGTTTTGCTAAAATTTCAATTTCTTTTGGGTTATTATTGAATCCAATATTTACAAGTTTTGGCAAATTTTTAATAGATGTATTAATGACACCAACAAATCTATTATTATTTAAAAGCAGAGTTTCCAGTTCTGAGAGGTTGCTTAATTCATTTGGAACCTCTCCTTCAAATAAATTATTAGCTAAAGAAAGCTCTTTCAGTACACTTAAAGTTCCTATTTGAGAAGGGATAGCACCATACATTGAATTATCAAATAAACTCAACGTTTTTAAATTTTTCATATTTTTGATACTTTCTGAAATTGTACCTGTAAATCTATTGCTACTTAGTTGTAAAACTTCAAGATTTTTTAAGTTATAAATTGATATTGGTAAATCACCAGTTATCAAATTATTGAACAATTCTAACTTTTTCAAATTAACCAATTCTCCTATGTTATAAGGTAACTCACCTTCTAGTTGATTCATAAACAATTGAATAGTTTCCAAAGACTTAATTGAAGTTATTTCTGAAGGGATAATTCCACTCAATCTATTAAAACCTAAATTTAATGATTTTAAGGACTTTAAATTGGCTATCGTTGAAGGGATTGCACCGTCTAAATTATTCATACTTAAGTTAACTTCAGTAACAGTATTATTTTCAATAGTTACTCCATACCAAGTTTGAACATCTTTGTTTAAATCCCAATTAGTATTCCAATTAATACCATCGGTTGATTTGTACAAGTCAATTAAAGCATTTTTTTCTAAACTTGAAACTTGAGAATAGGAAAGAGGGGCGATTGTTAATAAAAACAAGATAAGTGAGGCTATTTTTTTCATAATACTTGGGGACTCAGGGGTTATATTCTTTGTAATCTTATGCTAATGTATATATTTATTTTGAAACTACCAAATAAAATATACCATTTATTATATTTTTTATACCATTTGTTTATGAAAACGTGATTTTGGTTTCTTTGAGATAGATTTATAAAGGTTATAATATTGCTACTAAACGTTTAAATTTAACATTAAAAATTATTATATATTTGTTTTATTAAATGTGAAAAAAATGAAGTTAGATATATTGGCAATAGGTGCGCATCCTGATGATGTTGAGTTGGGTTGTGGAGCAACCGTGGCTAAAGAAATTTCTTTAGGTAAAAAAGTAGGAATAATAGATTTAACTAGAGGTGAATTGGGGACAAGAGGTTCTTCAGGAATAAGAGAAAAAGAAGCTACCAAAGCTGCAAAAATTTTAGGTGTTGCGGTAAGAGAAAATTTAGCTTTTGCAGATGGTTTTTTTCAAAATGATAAAGAACATCAGCTTGAAGTTATTAAAATTATTAGAAAATATAAACCAACTATTGTATTGTGTAATGCTGTTGATGATAGGCATATTGATCATCCAAAAGGTAGTAAATTAGTATCTGATGCGTGTTTTTTATCAGGTTTGATGAAAATAGAAACCTTTCTTGAAGGTCAAAAACAAGAAGCTTGGAGACCAAAACAGGTTTACCATTATATACAATGGAAAAACATAGAACCCGATTTTGTGGTAGATGTTTCAGAATTCATTGAAGCCAAAATGGATGCTGTAAAAGCTTATGATTCTCAATTTTACAATCCAGCTAGTAAAGAGCCAAGTTCTCCTATTTCTAGCAAAAACTTTTTAGATAGTGTAT
>Ga0256834_1002852_pt1 | contig 10638 bp, 12 predicted proteins | sample 4281140metaG_FD_190536 | JGI IMG/M metagenome (GOLD analysis project Ga0256834, IMG submission 190536) | Hydrothermal vent microbial communities from East Pacific Rise, Pacific Ocean - 4281-140 | ecosystem: Environmental > Aquatic > Marine > Hydrothermal vents | place: Pacific Ocean: East... | reverse complement strand
GTTTACCTATAGAAGCAATAACGAAAACAATTCGTGATTTGATCTAGTTGAATATGGTATAGCAACAAGTAACAGAATTTATTATAGTCTCAAGTGTTTTTTAGATACTTATAGACAGTTATTTGTCATTAGTAGCATCAGTATCGAAAACCGAATTAATGGGTAAACTGATGGATACGGAGAGTCCTCCAAATTCAGATGGTGAAAAGTTAATTTCACCTGCGTGAAGTTCTACGATGTCCTTAACAATGGATAAACCAAGTCCTGTGCCAGCGGTAGTTTCGTCAACTCTTACCCCTCGTTGTGTTAATGATGATAGTTGCTTCTCATCACAACCAGAACCATCGTCCTCGATTTTAATGGTAATTGAATTATCTTTATAGATTTTGCAATACACTTTTTCAGAAGACCATTTACAAGCATTGTCTAAAAGATTACCAATCAGGTCCAACATATCATTACGATCAGCTGCAAACTCAAGGTTTGGCATAATGTCGCATTCAATACTCAATGTTTTATCGTGATAAACACGTTCTAAAACATCAATTAACCCAGGGATTTCTTTATAAGGTGAGAAGCGTTGACCGATTACGTATGAACCTACTAGCCTAGCTCTTTTCAGCTCACTCTCCATAAGTATATTGATTTGTTGTGTATTGATGAGTAATTCTTCGCGTACTTCTCGTGGTAGTTTTATATCTTCAGACTCGGCTATTTGCATGAGTAGATTTAAAGGGTGCTTCAAGCTATGTGCGAGATTACCTGTGGAATTGCGTGAGCGTTTTAGTTGCTTTGCTAATTGCTGTAACAAGTGATTAACCTCATTAACTAGAGGGTGTATTTCACTCGGTACTTGCTTGGAAAGGCTTTTAATATCACCAGTTGATAATGCCTGTAGTTCTTGTTTTATTACCGTGAGTGAGCGTAGTGATCGTCGTACAATAAAGCCCTGAATTAATAATAACAAGATTAAAATAGTGAAGGCTGCAAGTGCAAATTTAAGGTTGAAAGTACGTAATGCCGTTAATAAAGTATTAGTATCCTCTGCCATTGTAATGGTAATGATTTTACCAAAGCGTTTAAATCGAGAGGTCCACTGTAAAAGGTATTGTCCGTCAGGACCATCTATATTTTGTACAATTGTTTCTCCTATTTTTACCTCAGGTAACTTTAACGATTGATCCCAAAGTGATGGTGATCGTAATTGTTGGTCTTCAGTACTAATAAGATAGTAATGCCCAGAATAAACTTGTTGATAAATAAGGCCTAGTTGTGAGTTTTTAAAGCTGAGTTTACCTTCGGGAGTCTGCTGCAAGCTGGCTAGGAGAGCTTGCCCATCATGCCCTAATCGTGTCAACATCATTTTATTAAAAATGTGATTGAGGCTGGTATTTACCAGTAACCACATTAAAAAGGTGAGAACAACAAGGCTGATAGTTAAACCAAAGTGAAGACGGTTTTGTAATGACTTCATTATTGGCTCTCTGGAAAAACATAACCTTGGTGACGACGCGTTTGTATAATACTTTTTCCAAGCTTATTGCGTAAACGCCTTACATAAACTTCAATCACATTGCCATCACGCTCAGTATCACCTTCGTAGATATGCTCAATCAAGCGGTTTTTAGACAAAACAACATCTGGATTGGTCATAAAATAGCGCAATAATCGAAACTCAATGTGGGTCAAGTCATGTTCAGTGCCTTCAGCAGTTGTAACTACTTGACGTTCATCATCTAATAGGATGCCAGATAAGCTTAACCCTGAGGAGGCTTCTCCATGACTACGACGAATTAATGCATTTGCTCGCGCAAGAAGTTCTGCCATATGAAAGGGCTTGCCTACATAGTCATCAGCACCCATTTTGAGTCCATCAACCCGCTCGCTCCAATCATTTCTAGCGGTCAGAACTAACACGGGGGTTTTATTGCCTTTATATCGCCAGTTTTTTAAAACGTCTAAGCCGGGACGTTGCGGTAAACCAAGATCGAGAATTATTAACTCATAAGGCTCTTCATCACCTTTAAATTCACCATCAACACCATTATCCGCAATATCTACCGCATACCCCAATTTATAAAAAGCTGATTTTACTTGTGCAGATAATTTAAAATCATCTTCAACTAGAAGTACCCGCATTAGTCTTGTTCCTTTTTAAGTATGGAGCCAGTCTTTGCGTTAATTTCTATTTTCCAGACAATACCTTTTTTATCCAGTATTTTAAGCTCATAAATTAATAAGCCATGCTCATGTTCAAGCTCAACTTCTAGTATTCTACCGTGAACTAGTTTTCGGCTAATAATTAAAATTTTCTCCAAAGGTAAAATATCACCAGACTGGAGTAACTCATAAGCCTCATTGTGGTCATCATCAGCATAACCACTGCTCATAATTATCAGGCTTAATAAAATAATTTGTATTAATCGTCGTCCCATTTACCATATCCTGGAATACGAACATCATCGTCTTCATACGAGCCTTTCTCAGCATTTACATGACAAGCTGCACATTTACTAAAAGAACCTAATTCTGGGTTGTCTTGTACTAAGCGTCTCGGTATTTCATCGTGTTTACGAATAAAGTACGGTACTTCAGTAATCCGTAGTGGCGTACTGTTATTACGTAATGAGTTCATAATCTTTATTGAGCGTTTGTAGTTGGCATCATCCGCTGAGTTTTCTACTAAGTATTTCGTCAATGCCGTTTGAGTTTCCGTATCTAATTCTGCATTCTCGTCAAAGTGATTTTCAAGGTCACCCATCATTTTTTTCCAAGAACGTGAAGGTAGTAGCCCTGGCTGGTAAGCAAAGTGACAACTGCCACATTCTTCTTTATACAATCCATTTTTAACAGGAGCGACATCTAGTTTTTTAGAAAAAAACTGACTATAAATGCTATCACCTCGTTTTTTCTTTTCGTATTTGTCATCATCATCATCTGCAATTACAAGGCTTGCTGATAATATTAGCCCAATAATACCCGTGCCAATAATAAAATTTGTTATGTTTTTCATAATATATTCTCTAAATTTGTGAATTAGGATAAAACTACTGCTTATTTAATTAAATAGGCAAGCATGTCTGCCTGCTCTTGAGCGCTACATTCTCGACCAAATGTCCACTTACAGTTTCGTTTAAACCACTTTTTAATTTTCTTAACTTTTGTATATCTTTTACTGTTAATGCTGAGAGCCATCGGTTCGATTAGCTTCCCTGTCTTGGCATGTTTTCCTGTTTTCTTTAAATTAGAAGTATGGCAAGTTGCACAACTACGTAGTTGCCCAGTTTTTTTATTCTTGAACGATTTTGTCCAAAGTGCTTCTCCCTGTTTCTCACTGATGTTAGTGACTCCACTTTGTTTATATTCACTAAACATCTCGTCAACAGCATTAGCTGATACAGCCTGACTGCTCAGAAGAAATATGATAGGAATTATTATTTTAGTTTTCATTGAAACACCTCCTAGTGTTCATTATTTAGATTAATTTTTTGTAACCCGTAATCATGCTCTTAACAAGGTTCTCTCTATGCTGAAAGCTAGCTATAGCCACTCCAATCACATGGAGAACAATTAAGAACAAGGTAAAATTTGCAAAAAACTCATGTAGATCTTCAAAAATATTCGCTATTGGCTCACTAATACTAAAAGCCATACCCGCTAACGGCCCGGAGTACTCGTTAACACCAAAAGTGAGTAAGCCAAATAATAATGTCAATGTAAGACTTATTAATAATGTGATTACCATAGCTCCACCAGCAGGGTTATGCCCTAAATAGTGCTTTGCTTTAAATTTCATGACATCTTTTAAATACTTAAAAACTTCACGGGGTCTTACTACAAAACTATTAAAACGAGCATAACGACTACCAATGAATCCCCACACTAAACGCAACATGATTAAAGCAATCATGGTGTAACCTGCATAAACATGAATAGTTGGAAAATCATCTTCAGTTAGATAAGAGGTCGCAAATGCCGTCAAAAGACCCCAATGAAATATCCTGATATAAATGTCCCAAATTTTTGTGTGTTGAACGTTAATGCTGCTTACCTTTAGTCTGTATTTATTGATAAGAGAGACTTTACAGGGGGCAACTGAAGTCAAACTGAAATCTAGAAATATTTTTATATTTTTCACTTGTAAAACAAAATGCAAAAAATGTAATTGTGTTTCTGTAGTTGTAGAACATTATATTTTTCATTGATATAGAGTATAAATATTCGTACAAATCATCGAGTCGAGCGAATGCGAGACCATATTGGAGCGAAGCGACGACTACCCGTAGGGTGCATAAAATACATAAAAACAGGGGGTGGTTTATAATAAATGATCATTAAGGCGGAATAATTTCATATATGACCATCTTTTCAAAAAATTTTACCATTGCACGCATACCGCGCATACTTTTTGGCTCAGGTGTTATTAATCAATTGGTTGATATTGTCGCTCTTCATGGGAGAAGTTGCCGTGTTCTATTATTAACAGGTGCAAATTCATTTGATAAGGCGAGTTGGTCAGGCGAGATTCTCAATGGTCTTTCAAAACAGGGCTTAACTGTTTTACATGCGCGAGCAAAGGGCGGGGAACCTTCTCCTGATAGTGTTGATGCTTTTGTGCAAAAATATAGAGATGAAGGTATTGATGTTGTAGTCGCTATAGGCGGTGGTAGTATTTTAGATGAAGCCAAAGCAATAGCAGGTTTATTGCGTGTGGGTGATTCAGTGATGGATTATCTCGAAGGTGTAGGGCCTGAAAAGCCTTATCAAGGCGATGCTGTACCTTTTATTGCTGTGCCGACAACGGCAGGTACAGGCTCAGAGGCTACCAAAAATGCAGTGTTAAGTCGTCACGGTAAAGAGGGTTTTAAAAAGAGTTTTCGTGATGATGCTTTGGTTGCAGAATGGGCGATTGTTGATCCTGATTTAATCGCGAGTTGTCCACCTGAAGTTCTGGCAGGCAATGGCATGGATGCGTTGACCCAGTTGATTGAAAGTTATGTGTCGATAAACTCAAACCCGATGACAGATGCTTTGGCGCTTAAAGGCATTGAAGCAGCAAAGGAGGGAATGATCCCACTTTATGAAAGCAAGGGTAGTGATGCTAAGGCTCGTGAATGCATGGCATTTGCATCGTTGCAATCGGGTGTTTGCCTAGCCCAAACGGGTTTAGGCTCGGTACATGGATTGGCTTCACCGTTGGGAGCTTTCTTTCCTATTCCGCATGGTATTGTTTGTGGCACATTATTGGCAGAGGCTACTAAAACCAATATTGATGCTTTAAAGCAAAAAGCTGATGAGAGTAATCCTGCATTGAAAAAATACCAAACTTTGGCACTGTTGATGACGGGAGAGCGCTCGCATCAAGCACTTATCAATCTACTTGAAAGCTGGACTGAGCAATTAAATCTACCGCGACTAAAAAGCTTTGGTTTACAAGACAGTGACCTTGATAAAATTGTTGAAAATTCACGCGGTAGCTCGATGAAGACTAATCCAATTGTTTTAACGGACAATGAAATCAGATTGATTTTAGAAAATAGGATGTAAGCATGATGATCAAATTACAAGACACACCTTATTTCATAAAACCTAAGAGTGCTTTCAAAATTAAGGAGGCTAAAACAAAGCCCCCTGCAGATGCTGATTTAACAAACCCCTCAGTAAAAAAAGCGTTAAAGAAGGAGTTAAAGCAACTGCGTAAAGAAATTGGTGAGCTACAACATCGCTTATTTGCAGAAGATAAAAACTCCCTGCTATTAGTCTTTCAAGCAATGGATGCAGCAGGTAAAGACAGCACCATCCGCGCTGTTTTAAGCGGGGTGAATCCTGCGGGTTGTCATGTTTCATCGTTTAAAAAGCCATCGGCTGAAGAGCTAGACCATGATTTTTTGTGGCGTAGCGCAATCCGTTTGCCCGAGCGTGGTCGCATCGGAGTGTTTAACCGCAGTTATTATGAAGAGACTTTGGTGGTGCGTGTTCATCCCAATTATTTACAATATCAACGCTTGGCTGATTTGCCTGATGATTTGAATGAAAATAGCTTAGAATCATTTTGGGATGAGCGTTTTGAATCCATTAATGATCACGAAAAGCACCTCACACGAAATGGAACGATGATTATCAAGTTTTGGCTAAACGTCTCTAAAGATGAGCAGAAAAAACGTTTCTTATCACGTTTAAATGAGCCAGAAAAATATTGGAAGTTTGACTCAGGTGATCTAAAAGAACGCGCTTTATGGGATGACTATATGCACGCATACGAGCAAATGCTCAATGCAACCTCAACCGATAATGCGCCGTGGTATGCGATCCCAGCAGATAATAAGTTGTTTATGCGCGTTGAAGTGGCAAAAACAATCGTGGCAACGCTAAAGGCGATGGATCCACAATTCCCTGATGTTGATAAAGATGAGCTAGCAAAATTTGATGAAATGCGAGCGCAGTTGAAAGGTGAATGATGAGTGAGAATGATAGTAAAGAGAATAGCAATATCTTAAATGTCACCAATGGTGATTGTGCTGTTGATGTGATGAAAAAAGCAGGAATTGCAGGTGATTTTTTACCGTGGCGTGATGTTTTGCACGATGGCCCCGTGCCAGCAGATTTGTCGTTAGAAGATCTCTCAAAAGTACGTGCAGAATTTATTATTGGCAAAGGTTGGGGCGGTGATGATGCAGAGACTGCGATCAAACAAGATTTTATCGATCGAGATAATCAGCTTAATAACTATCAAGATTATGAAAAGGTTATATTGTGGTTTGAGCATGACCTTTATGACCAACTACAAATTATTCAAATATTAGATTGGTTTGCACATAGTTTTACACAGAGACAGCAAGGCACAACAAAGCTAAGCATGATCTGTACAGAAAACTATTTGGGAATGCAAAGCCCCGATGAAATGAAAGCTTTGATGCGATACGAATCATTGGTAACAAAAGAACAGCTCACTTTAGCAAGCAGAGCATGGTCAGCCTTTCGTTCTACTCTTAGTGTCGATAAGCCTAAGCAGTGGCAGAATTTGTTAAATCAAGATACCAGTGCATTGCCATTTTTGCCATTTTTAAAAGGCGCAATTGTAAGACAACTTGAAGAATTCCCTGATCATAAAACAGGTTTATCCCGCACCGCCTATCAAGCACTAAAAATATTCGCGCAAGGCGAAACGCGTTGCGGAAAAGTCTTTGGGGAATACAGTAAAACTGAAGAAAGACGGTTTTTAGGAGATGTAAGTTTTTGGGGTATTCTGGATGAAATGGTCAATGCTAACCCGCCTTTGCTTGTACCTAAAGATAGTAGCCAGCTTCAAGACTCTGTAAAACAAACAGATGATTTGGTGATAACAATAATAGGAAAAAAGGTTTTAAAGGGTAAGGCGAATATGCTTGATTATTATGAGGCTGACCGTTGGATTGGTGGCACTCATTTAAGTAAAGATAATATTTGGTGCTGGGATGCTACTGGTAATTGTTTAGTTTTACGTTGATTTTAAAACACAAATCATCGAAAAATAGGGGGGGTGGTTAATATAAAAGTGATTATCTATGTCTTGTTCTCTTAAGTTATTGGGGGATTGAGATAATTTCAGCTGAAAAAAAAGGTTTAAGACCTGATAATATATTAAAAGGTCTCAGATCTTATTTATACACTGTAATATTTCTGCAAGGTAAAAATCATATAATCGGAATTAACAAAGAAAATACTTACTCACACACAAAAAGTGGTGGGTATAGTTTAAAGCAAGGGAAAGTATGAAAAATCAATATTTTGGAGATATAAATGATTATAAGAAATATGGCCTACTTCGCTCAATAATTGTAGCAAGCAATATTAAAATTTTGGTCGCATGGATGCTCACAGAGGATGATGGAAGTACGGACGGAAAGTTTATTGAATATCTTTCTGAGGAAAACAAATGGTCAAAATATGATGATTCGCTTTATGTAGAGATTTCCAACCTATTAAAAAACAATATAAAAAGAGAAGTTAACTTAATTGAAAAAACGGATTTACTAGGGAATAGTGAGTATTTCTCTAAATTAGTGCCAGACAATTTAGAGCTTCGAGATAACTGGCTGAAAGAACTAATAGGTGAATCGAGAAATAGTGAGCTAATATTCCTAGATCCTGATAATGGTTTAGAAATAAAATCTAAAAGCTTTGGTACAAAAAACTCTTCAAAATTCTTATATTGGAGAGAGGTTCAAAAAATATGGGAAGAAGGAAAATCTTTACTTATTTACCAACATTTTATAAGGGAGAAAAGAGAGGTATTTGTTAAGAGAATGTTAAATTCATTGTCCGAAAAAACTCCAAATTCAACAGTAGAGGCTTTTTCAACTTCAAACGTGGTATTTTTACTAGCACTCCAACCTAACCATCATCAATATCATCAACCGATAGTAAGCTTAGTTGAATCAAAGTGGTGTGATCAAATTTGGGCTTTTAAAAACTCCTAAATTCCAATGTCTTCTGAAATATAATCATATGGTATTATTTTGAGTCCCTGTGCCAGCTTTTAAGTGGGTCGATTTATTAGAACGTAGCAACCCTTAAACGAGCACTATTTCCTGAATAAATAGTATCATTACTCTAAAACAGCTCTTTTCTCTATACCACCCCCCTATATTTTCGATGATTTGTACGCATAAAACATCGGAAGTTATGGGGAAGATAACTACTAATTACTCTCCATCTTACAAAAGCAATAAACAAACTTCTGCACTGACCCATCAGGGGTCAGGTGATCTTCTTGTCCGTGTTCTATCAGTTTAAATTGTGCGCCAAATTCATTGTGCAATGTGTCGTGATCATAACGAACGATGGGTAAGCCACTGCATTTGAGCGGGCCATCAGGGCCGAAGGTGGAAATAATTACTTTGCCGTTTGGTTTTAGTGCATGGCAGACTTGCTCTACATAGCGGGTTCTATCTTCTTCATCGGTTAAGAAATGAAAAACAGCGCGATCATGCCACACATCGTAGTGATGGTTGGGTAGTTTTGCATCTAAAATATTTTCATTGCGCCATACTATTTTATCTTGGTCTTCACCGAGTCGTTCTTGTGTGATTGCCAAGGCTTCAGCTGAAATATCTAATACTTCTAGGTTTTTATAACCTACGATCAATAAGTCATCGACCAAGGGTGATGCACCTGCTCCCACGTCGATGATATGTGCGTTTTTATCACGTTCATTTTGCTGAATTATACGTAGTGAAGTATCGGCGTGTTCTTGAAACCAGCTGACTTTATTTGAATCTTTTTGGGTATAGATTGACTTCCAGTGTTTATGTGAATCCATAATGTTTCTTTACTCTATTTATAATAGGTTTTAATTGCGCGACCAATTTTTTCTAGTGTTTGTGTAAACACGGCATCATCTTCTTGCAATAATGTCATTCTAAAGCCTGTAACTTCGGAGCTAAAACCAGTGAGTGGTACAACGCAAACGCCTTCTGCGCCCATGAGTTCATAAGCAAATTGAAAGTCAGCTGGTGTTGATTTATTTTCTAACTCATCTAAATACAAACGTATTTTTTTATTAACTGATTCAAGCGTATTGGTGGGTAAGTCATGTAGCTCAATAACAAGGTAAAAAACACCTTTTGGTTTATTGACTCTAACCTGAGGGATATTTGCAAAAAACTCACAAGCTTCTTCTGCTCGGCGTTGGTATTTATCAGCACGTGCTTGTAAATAGGGTTTAAACTCTGGGTGTTCATAGAGATGCGGTAATACAATTTGCGGCAATGTTGTAGAACAGACTTCAAGCATTTTAGTAAGCAAAACAATGTCAATAAAACCTTTAAAGTTGGCATCTTTGTCAGAGTTATAAACTTCTATCCAACCACAGCGAGAACCTGGCCAAGGTACATCTTTACTGATGCCCTTCATGCTGATGCCGGGGGTGTCACCGATGATTTCGTGTAGTAAGGTCGTTTTAATATCACCAAAGGTCATGTGATGATAAATCTCATCAAAAACCAAAAAACAATCATATTTTTTGGCAATGGCAACAATTTTCTCTAATGTTTCGCGTTTGTAAACACTACCCGTTGGATTATTTGGGTTGATGACAAGAATTGCGACAACATGGTCATTAAATTTAACCTTGTTTTCAATCTCTTCTACGTTTGGTTCCCAATCATTATTGGGGTCTAGCTCGTAGGAGATAAACGAACAGCCCGCGTGCATTGATTCTGCTGTAGCGTGCGAAGGGTAAGTCGGTGAGGGTACAAGCACGCGCGCTTCTTTTGGTAAGTTGCCCATGATTTTGTTAATGGCTTCACCCAAACCATTAAAGAATAAAATATCATCAACGGTGCATTTTTTCTTATCAGAGAAGTTCTCAAGCACGTATTCGCGTGCCTGAATTGCACCTTTGGTTTCGGTGTAAGCAAAACTTTGATCAGTTGCGACCTGTTCTTGCACGAGGTCGTGCATCCATGAAGGGACTTTTTCGCCAGCGGCGACTGGATCACCAATGTTTTCCCAAACCATTGAGAAGCCACCGAGTTTTTCAAGCTCTTTGCCGATCACTACAACTTCTCGTATCGGGTAACTTAGCAGTGCGCTGTCGGCGCGTAGTATGTTTTGTCGCACGTTTTGGTCTCGTTTTATGTTCTTGTTTTATATTGA
>Ga0256834_1002851_pt1 | contig 10638 bp, 5 predicted proteins | sample 4281140metaG_FD_190536 | JGI IMG/M metagenome (GOLD analysis project Ga0256834, IMG submission 190536) | Hydrothermal vent microbial communities from East Pacific Rise, Pacific Ocean - 4281-140 | ecosystem: Environmental > Aquatic > Marine > Hydrothermal vents | place: Pacific Ocean: East Pacific... | reverse complement strand
ATACACTATCTAAAAAGTTTTTGCTAGAAATAGGAGAACTTGGCTCTTTACTAGCTGGATTGTAAAATTGAGAATCATAAGCTTTTACAGCATCCATTTTGGCTTCAATGAATTCTGAAACATCTACTACAAAATCTGGCTCTATATTTTTCCATTGTATATAATGGTAAACCTGATTTGGCCTCCAAGCTTCCTGTTTCTGACCTTCAAAAAAGGTTTCTATCTTCATCAAACCTGATAAAAAACACGCATCAGATACTAATTTACTACCTTTTGGGTGATCAATATGCCTATCATCGACAGCATTGCACAATACAATAGTTGGTTTGTATTTTCTAATAATTTTAATAACTTCAAGTTGATGTTCTTTATCATTTTGAAAAAAACCATCTGCAAAAGCCAAATTTTCTCTTATTACAACACCTAAAATTTTTGCAGCTTTGGTAGCTTCTTTTTCTCTTATTTCTGAAGAACCTCTTGTACCTAATTCCCCTCTTGTTAAATCTATTATACCAACTTTTTTACCTAAAGAAATTTCTTTAGCTACGGTTGCTCCACAACCCAACTCAACATCATCAGGGTGTGCACCTATTGCTAATATATCTAACTTCATATTATTCACATTTAATGAAACAAATATATAATAATTTTTAATGTTAAATTTAAACGTTTAGTAACAATATTATAACCTGTATAAATTTATCTCAAAGAAACCAAAATCACGTTTTTATGAATAAATGGTATGAAACATATAATAAATGGTGCGTTTTATTTGGTGGTTTCAAAATAATTATCTACATTAGCATAAGATTACAAAGAATATAACCCCTGAGTCCCCTAGTATTATGAAAAAAATAGCCTCACTTATTTTGTTTTTATTAACAATCGCCCCTCTTTCCTATTCTCAAGTTTCTAGTTTAGAAAAAAATGCTTTAATAGATTTGTATAAATCAACCGATGGTATTAATTGGAATACTACTTGGGATTTAAACAAAGATGTTCAAACTTGGTATGGAGTAACTGTTGAAAATAATACTGTTACTGAAGTTAACTTAAGTATGAATAATTTAGATGGTGCAATACCTTCAACAATAGCTAATTTAAAATCATTAAGATCTTTAAATTTAGGATTTAATAGATTGAGTGGAATCATCCCTTCTGAAATTGCTTCAATTAAGTCTTTGGAAACTATTCAATTGTTTATGAATCAACTAGAAGGTGAGTTACCTTATAACATAGGAGAATTGGTTAATTTAAAAAAGTTAGAATTGTTTAATAACTTGATAACTGGTAATTTACCAATATCAATTTATAATTTAAAAAATCTTGAAGTTTTACAACTAAGTAGCAATAGATTTACAGGTACAATTTCAGAAAGTATCAAAAATATGAAAAATTTAAAAACGTTGAGTTTATTTGATAATTCAATGTATGGTGCCATTCCTTCTCAAATTGGAACTTTAAGTGATTTAAAAGAACTTTCTTTAGCTAATAATTTATTTGAAGGAGAAGTTCCAAATGAATTGAGCAACCTTTCAGAACTAGAAACACTGCTTTTAAATAACAATAGATTTGTTGGTACCATTGATACATCTATTAAAAATTTGCCAAAACTTGTAAATATAGGGTTTAATAACAATCCAAAAGAAATTGAAATTTTAGCAAAACCTATAACACAAAATAGTATAAATCCCCAATAATAATTGTCTGAATAATTAAATCATCCCCAAAAAAAGAGACTGTAACCCCTAACAGTCTCTTTTTTTATGCATAATTTATAAAAATATTAACATAGTTGCATATGCAACTAATTAGTTAATTTCAATATCTTCACACAAAATTTAAATATTGTGAATTTTAATGATAGCGAATCTGATTTTAATAAAACATTGGCTCCTTGGATTGGAAGAACGTGTAAGATTATGAATATGTATATTTCAGATGTTTTTCATAAAAATAATATCCAGGTAACTAAAGAGCAATGGATTGTATTAAAAATATTACATGAGGACAATGATGGGATTATTCAAAACGATCTTGCTTTTATAACAAACAGGAATAAGGCTTCATTAGCCAGACTTATCAATGTATTAGAAAAAAATAATTTAGTGACAAGAAAACCTTCAAAAGAAGATTCACGTAAAAATTTTATTTTTATTACTAAGAAAGGCAAACAATTATTCTTAAAAATGAAACCTCTTATGCTTAATAGTATTGAAATTCTTCAAGAAGGAGTAACCGAGAATGAAAAAAAAACCTTTATTAAAGTGATGACAAAAATTCAAAATAACATTCAAAAGCAAACAAAGTAATTGTTTCTCTAACCAAATTAAACAACAATGAGAAAAATAATATCAATAATTTTAGCTATTGTTCTTGTAATAGGTTCAATACTATTTGCCAAATATTTAATAGATAATAAAAAAAAGCCTAAACCCAGAGTTGAAAAGATTGTAAAAACAGTTTTTACGAAAACAGTAAATAATACATCAATACCTATCGTTATTACTGCTACAGGTAATTTAACTGCAAAAAATAAAATCGATATTTATGCTGAAGTTCAAGGCGTTTTAGAAAAAACTAAAAAAGAGTTTAAAGAAGGTACATTCTTTTACAAAGGTGAAATTATTATTAAGATTAATAGTGATGAGTTTTATGCGAATTTAAATGCTCAAAAAAGTAATTTATTCAACAGTATTATAGCAATTATGCCTGATATTAGACTAGACTACCCTTCTGAATACAGTAAATGGCAAAAATATATTAAAGATTTTGATTTAAATAAAAATTTACAAAAACTACCTGAAACAACATCAGAAAAAGAAAAGTTCTTTATTTCTGGACGTGGTATTACAACAGCATATTACAATGTAAAAAACTTAGAAGTTAAATTTAATAAATATACTCTAAAAGCCCCATTTAATGGTATACTAACTGAATCTTTAGTAAATCCGGGTACACTAATAAGGGTTGGACAAAAGTTAGGTGAATTTATTGACCCTTCGGTTTATGAAATGGGAGTTGCAGTAAAATCTGAATTTAAAAATTTATTACAAATTGGTAAAGAAGTTGAACTAAACAATCTAGAAAAAACAAAAAAATGGATTGGCAAAGTAGTTCGAATTAACGGCAAAGTAGATTCTGACACACAAACAATTAAAGTATTTATTGAAGTTAGTGGCAAAAACCTTAAAGAAGGTCAATATTTAGAAGCTTCCTTGCTTGCTAAATCTGAAAATAACGCTTTTGAAGTTTCTAGAAATCTTCTAATTGAAAACTCAAAATTATTTATTGTTAAAGACTCTGTTTTAAATTTAGTGACCATTAATCCAATTTTTGAGAATAAAAATTCTGTTGTAATAAAAGGATTAGAAAATGGAACTCAGTTACTTTCAAAACCTATTCCTGGCGCACATTCTGGGATGTTAGTAAAAATTGCAATTGAAAATAAAAAATAATAATGAAGAAAATAATATCTTATTTTATAAAATTTCCTGTTGCTGTAAATATTTTTATTCTTGCTTTTATAGGTTTTGGTTTAGTGGGTGCTTTGTCTATGAAGTCTTCATACTTCCCTTTAACAGATACTCAAAGAATTTCAATAAACTTAACCTATCCTGGAGCCTCTCCTGAAGAAATAGAAGAAGGTATTGTATTAAAAATTGAAGATAACTTAAAAGGAATTGTTGGTATTGACCGTGTTACTTCTGTTTCAAGAGAAAATTCTGCAACTATTAATATTGAGACATTGAAAGGTAAAAATATTGATGTTGTTTTATCTGACGTTAAAAATGCAGTGGATAGAGTTCCTTCATTTCCTTCTGGGATGGAACCTCCAATTATTGCAAAAATTGAAACTATGAGACCCACTATTAGCTTTACTATTAGTGGTGATAGCATATCATTAGCAACTTTGAAACAGTACGCAAGAAAAATTGAAAATGATATTAGAGATATTGATGGTATTTCTCAGGTTAATCTTTCAGGATTTCCTGATGAAGAAATTGAAATTGCTGTACGTGAAAACGATTTACTAGCTTATAACTTATCATTTTTAGAAGTTGCTGAAGCAGTTAGCAAAACGAACTTACTCATTTCAGGAGGAAATATAAAAACAGACAGTGAAGATTATTTGATTAGAGCAAGAAATAAAAACTATTATGGTAATGAACTATTAAACCTAGTTGTTAGAGCCACTCCTAACGGAAATATTATACGATTGAAAGACATTGCTAATGTTTCTGATACTTGGTCTGAAAATCCAGATAGATTATTTTTTAATGGAAAAAAATCTATTGAAATAACTATAAACAACACAAATAGTGAAGATTTAATTTCATCGGCAGAAAACGTTAAGAAATACATAGAAAAATTTAATCAACAACAGGAAAATATTCAAATAAATATTTCCAGTGACAATTCTATTACCTTAAAACAACGCTCTGATTTATTATTAAAAAATGCCGCTATGGGTGTATTGTTAGTATTGTTTTTCTTAGCATTATTTTTAAATATTCGATTAGCATTTTGGGTTGCAGCAGGTATTCCAATTGCTTTTTTTGGAATGTTTATTTTTGCAGCTCAATTAGGAGTTACTATTAACGTACTCTCATTATTTGGGATGATTATTGTTATAGGTATTCTTGTTGACGATGGAATTGTAATTGGTGAAAACATATACCATCATTACGAAAAGGGAAAAACACCTATAAGAGCTGCTATTGACGGTACTTTAGAAGTAATCCCTCCTATTGTATCTGCTATATTAACAACAATTATAGCTTTTTCTACATTCTTCTTTCTAGATGGTAGAATGGGTGATTTTTTTAGTGAGGTTTCAACTATCGTAATATTAACTTTAGCTGTATCATTAATTGAAGCATTGATTATTTTACCTGCGCATATTGCACATTCAAAAGCCTTAGAGCGAAAAGATAAAAAAAGAAATAAAATAAATGCTTTCTTTTTTAATGTAAATCAAGTCGCCGAAAAAGGATTATTTCACTTTAGAGATACCATTTATGCACCCTTTCTAAGGTTCTTTTTAAAACACAAAGCACTTGGATTCTCAATTCCAATAACTCTGCTTATTCTTAGTATAGGAGCTTTAGGAGGGGGAATTGTAAAGACTTCATTCTTCCCCTCTGTGGCTAGTGATAAAGTCTCTATAACCTTAAAAATGCCACAGGGAACCAATGAAACAGTGACAGATTCTATTATTTCTAAAATAGAAAAAGCCGCTTGGGAGGTAAATAATGTATTTTCAAAAAAACAAACTGGCAACCAACAAGTAATACAAAACATCATCAGGCGTATTGGACCAGGTTCTGCAAATGGAAGCTTAACAATTAATTTATTACCTGGAGAAGCTCGTGATTTTTCATCTCCTGAAATAACAAATGCCATTCGTAAAAAGGTTGGTAAAGTATATGGTGTAGAAAGTTTAACTTTTGGCTCTGGAGGAAATTTTGGAGGTAGCCCTGTAGCTGTGGCATTATTGGGTAATAATATAAAAGAATTGAAAGCTGCAAAAAAAGAACTCAAAGAAATATTGAGTAAAAACCCACTATTAAAAGATATTTCTGATAATGATCCTGCAGGAATTAAAGAAATACAAATTAAACTCAAAGATAATGCCTACCTACTTGGCTTAAATTTACAAACAGTTATGAACCAAGTAAGATCTGGTTTTTTTGGATTACAAACACAACGGTTTCAACGTGGGCAAGATGAAATTAAAGTCTGGGTGCGTTACAACAAAGAAGATAGATCTTCAATAAAAAACTTAGATGATATGTGGATAACTACTCCTACTAATAAGCGAGTTCCTTTTTCTGAAATCGCTTCCTATGAAATTCAGAGAGGTGATGTAGTTATAAATCATTTAAGTAGTAAACGTGAAATACAAATTACAGCTGATATGAAATCTCCTGATGGAAGTGCTACAGATATTTTAGATGACATTAAGAGTAGTATTATGCCAGAAATTTCTTCTAAATATCCAACAGTTAGTGCTGTTTATGAAGGTCAGAATAGGGAAATGAAAAAAACAACACGCTCTGTAAAAAAAGTAGGTCTTATAATACTTGCTTTAATTTATATTGTTATAGCCTTTACTTTTAGATCTTATGATCAACCTATTTTGTTAATTATATTAATTCCATTCAGTTTAATTGGTATTATATGGGGGCACTGGATTCACGGATTTTCAATAAATATTTTATCGTGGTTAGGAATCATTGCTTTAATTGGTATTATGGTAAATGATGGATTGGTACTGATTGAGAAATTTAATAGCTATTTGAAAGAAGGAATGAAATATGATGAGGCCTTAATACAAGCTGCTACTTCAAGGTTTAGAGCTATTCTTTTAACTTCTTTAACTACAGTAGCTGGATTAGCTCCATTACTTTTGGAAAAAAGTAGACAAGCTCAATTTTTAAAACCTATGGCAATTTCTATTTCGTATGGTATTGCAATTGCAACAATATTAACCCTAGTAATGCTTCCCTTATTATTGGCTGTGTCAAATAATATAAAAGTATTTATTAAATGGCTTAAAACAGGCAAAAAAGTTACCAAAGAAGAAGTAGAAAGAGCCATTGTAGAACAAAAAAGTAATAACGATGAATTGTATTAAAAAAATAATATTTTTAATTCTTTTTATAAATTTTTCTGTAGGTTTCGCACAAGAAAAACTAACAAAAGAGAAAGCTGTTAGCTTAGCTTTAGAAAATAATTATGGAATTAAAATTGCAGATAATAATCTTAAAATTGCCGAAAACAATAAAAGCATTTTAAACTCAGGATACTTACCCACATTAACTGGTAATGCCGGTGCTACATATAACAAAGACAATACTGAAGCTGTATTTGCAAATCAAGAAGTAACAATTTTAGAAGGTGCAAAAAGTAACAGATTCAATGCTTCTTTAAGTTTAAATTACACATTGTTTGATGGATTGGGTAGACTTTATAACTACAAACAATTAAAAGAACAATATAACCTAACCGAATTACAAGCTAGAGAAACAATTGAAAAAACACTATTACAATTATTTACTGTATACCACAATGTTGCTTTATTAACTGAAAATGTGTCACTTTTAACCCAAAGTCTGAAAATTTCTAAAGACCGCTTAACAAGAGCAAACTATCAATTTGATTTTGGACAAAACACAAAATTATTTGTTTTAAACGCTGAAGTTGATGTTAATAATGACAGTATTGCACTACTAAACACAAAGCAATTATTACTTAATGCTAAACGAGATTTGTACGTTGTTTTAGGAAAAAAAGAAAATCCAAATTTTTATGTAGACACTCAAGTAAATTTTATAATAACATTAAATAAACAACAGCTATTCGAACAAGTAAAAACTAATAATGTAAACTTACTTCAAATCCAAAGAGGTATAGAAATAAGTAATTTTCAACTTAAAGCAAATAAATCTGGATATTTACCCACCATTGGTTTAACAACTACGTATGGTTGGTCTAAGAGCAATAATAACTCTGCTTCTTTCCTACTTGAATCAACAAATACAGGTATCTCAACGGGATTCAATTTTAAATGGGATATATTTAATGGAGGGCGTACAAGAACGCAAGTTCAAAATGCTAAAATTAACTACGACATACAGCAATTATCTAAACAACAAAAGGAGCTAGAAATAACTCGTGACTTTAACAATGCATGGGAAGATTATAAAACTAAATTATTTGTATTTCAAACGCAAGAAAAAAATGTACAAACAAATACTAATAATTTTGAACGAACTAAAGAAAGTTATAAATTAGGGCAAATTACTTCCATTGAATTTAGGCAAGCACAAATAAACCTTATAAATGCACAATTAAACTTAAATAAAGCCAAATACGAAGCCAAAAACGCTGAATTAAAATTATTACAATTAACAGGCGAATTACTAAATGTCAAATATTAAAAATACTGTTTGCCTATAATTAAAAAGTACGTAATAAAATGCCTTTTTCTAAAGAATTTATCTGAAAAATCAATGATATAAATCATAAGAAATTATAACAATTCTGCATAGATTTGTACTCATTTTTAAATAAATATTAATATAAATTAACGTAAAACTAGAATGGAGATGCAACAAGAAATCAAAAAAAGAGTGTATAAATTTGGGAATAAAACCACAGATGGAAATAGCACAATGAAAAATTTATTAGGTGGTAAGGGAGCTAATTTAGCCGAAATGAGTGCTATCGGAATTCCTGTTCCTCCTGGTTTTACTATTACTACTGAAGTTTGTACAGAATATAACCTCCTTGGAAAAGATAAAATTATTTCTTTATTGAAAAATGAAGTTGAGGCTGCTGTTGCACAGGTTGAAGATATTATGGGCACCAAGTTTGGAAGTAACGAAAATCCTTGTTTATTATCTGTTCGTTCTGGAGCAAGAGTTTCAATGCCTGGGATGATGGATACCGTATTAAATCTTGGAATGAATGATAATTCTGTTCAAGGTTTAATTGCAAAAACAGGAAATGAAAGATTTGCTTGGGATTCATACAGACGTTTTGTTCAAATGTTTGGTGGTGTTGTATTAGGTGTTGGAGCAAAATCAAAAGAAGATCATGATCCGTTTGAGGAAATTATAGCTAAAGCAAAAAAAGATAAAGGCGTTGAATTAGATACCGATTTAGATGTAAATGATTTAAAACAAATGGTAGCTGATTTTAAAGCAGCCTGTACTGCACAAACTGGTGAACCTTTCCCAGAAGATCCTTGGGATCAACTTTGGGGTAGTATTACTGCTGTATTTGATAGTTGGATGAATCCAAGAGCTATTTATTATAGAAATATGCACGGATACCCTGAAGAATGGGGAACTGCTGTAAATGTTCAAGCAATGGTGTATGGTAATATGGGTGATAACTCAGGTACTGGAGTTGCTTTTACTAGAGATGCTGCAACCGGTGAAAACATTTTTAATGGAGAGTACCTAATCAATGCACAAGGTGAAGATGTTGTTGCAGGTGTTAGAACTCCACAACAAATCACATTAGAAGGCTCTAAACGATGGGCTGTACTAGCTGGTGTATCTGAAGAAGATAGGAAAAACAAATATCCTTCTTTAGAAGAATTAATGCCTGATATTTATAAAGAATTGAATGAAACTCAAGACAAACTTGAAAAGCATTATAACGATATGCAAGATTTAGAATTTACCATTCAAGATGGTAAGCTTTGGATGTTACAAACTCGAAATGGAAAACGTACTGCTGCCGCAATGGTTAGAATTGCAATGGAACTACTTGAAGATGGTATGGTTGATGAAAAGAAAGCGTTATTAATGCAAGAACCTGCTAAATTAGATGAACTTTTACACCCAGTTTTTGATGGTGATGCAATTAAAGCTGCTAAAGTTTTAGCTAAAGGATTGCCTGCTTCTCCTGGTGCTGCAACCGGACAAATTGTATTTTTTGCAGATGAAGCTGATAAGTACCCTGTTTCAATATTAGTACGTGTAGAAACTTCTCCTGAAGATTTAGAAGGAATGAATATTGCAAAAGGTATTTTAACTGCTCGTGGAGGTATGACTTCTCATGCTGCTGTTGTTGCCAGAGGTATGGGTAAATGCTGTGTTTCAGGTGCTGGTGCCGTTCAAATAAATTACAAAACTAGAGTAATGACCATTGATGGAAATGAGTACAGAGAAGGTGATTGGATTTCTTTAAATGGCTCAACAGGTGAAGTATATGAAGGACAAATAGGAACTAAAGATGCCGAATTAAGTGGTTACTTTGGTAGTATTATGACACTTGCTGACAAGTACAGAAAACTTGGGGTAAGAACAAATGCCGAAACTGAAAGAGAATGTAAAATAGCTGTTGATTTTGGTGCTGAAGGTATTGGTCTTTGTCGTACAGAGCATATGTTTTTTGAAGGAGAAAGATTGGTTCGTATGCGTGAAATGATTTTAGCAGAAGATGAATCTGGAAGAAGAGAGGCTTTAGACAAATTATTACCTATTCAACGTAAAGATTTTAAAGATGTATTTACAGCTATGGCAGGGCTTCCTGTAACAGTTCGTTTATTAGATCCACCATTGCATGAATTTGTTCCTCATGAAGAAGAAAACCAAAAAGAAATGGCAGCTGAAATGGGAATTTCTGTTGAGGCCATTAAACAAAAAGTTGAAGATTTACATGAATTTAATCCAATGCTAGGGCACAGAGGTTGTAGATTAGGAATTACATATCCTGAAATTACTGAAATGCAAGCAAGAGCTATTATTGAAGCTGCATTAGAATTAAAAGCTGAAGGAATTAAAACTTTCCCTGAAATTATGATTCCACTTATTGGTACCGTTAAAGAGTTTAAATTACAAGAAGAAATTGTAAGATCTATTGCCAATAAAGTTTTTGAAGAAAAAGGAAACACAATAGATTATTTAGTTGGTACTATGATTGAAATCCCACGTGCTGCTTTAACTGCTGATAAAATAGCTGAAGTTGCTGAATTCTTCTCATTTGGAACCAATGACCTTACTCAAATGGGCTTTGGTTATTCTCGTGATGATGCTGGTAAATTTTTACCAATTTATATAGAAAAAGGTATTTTAAAAGCTGATCCGTTCCAAGTATTAGACCAAGAAGGTATTGGTC
>Ga0256834_1002850_pt1 | contig 10641 bp, 9 predicted proteins | sample 4281140metaG_FD_190536 | JGI IMG/M metagenome (GOLD analysis project Ga0256834, IMG submission 190536) | Hydrothermal vent microbial communities from East Pacific Rise, Pacific Ocean - 4281-140 | ecosystem: Environmental > Aquatic > Marine > Hydrothermal vents | place: Pacific Ocean: East Pacific... | reverse complement strand
TCGAGTGCTGATTATCTCGATGCCTTTAGTGTCGATCTTTTTTTAACGACCAACGAAAACGATGCGCAAAAAGTCATTGACCGAGGGGTTTGTGCCTCAGCAGTGCTCTCTACCCCGCCGGAGTACCGTTGCGACACCTCCGATGGACAGGTACGTATTGCTTTTGACGGCGATGCGGTACTTTTCAATGAGAGCAGTGAACTGGTCTATAAAAGAGAGGGTATCCAAGCATTTCATGAAAATGAGGATAATGAACAAGATACGCCGATGGGGGAGGGACCTTTTGCAACGTTTTTAAAAAAACTGGCTGCTCTGCAGGAGCGACTGCCGATGCGAACCGAGTTCTCACCGGTACGCATTGCCATCGTCACCGCACGAAACAGCCCCTCGGAAATGCGGGTTATTAAAACTCTACGTCATTGGGGTGTGTACGTTGATGAGGCATTTTTTTTAGGAGGCGTGGAAAAAAGCAACATATTGCAGGCCTTTAAAGCCCACATCTTTTTTGATGATCAAGAGCGCCACTTACAATCATCCTCATTAGTCGTTCCCTCCGGCAAAGTGCTCTACCCGTCTCATTCCGCTTTAAAGAACTTATCATGACCAACAACACCTTAATGCAAGAAGATCTACGCTATATTTTTCACCCCTGTTCACAGATGAAAGATCATGAGACACTGCCGCTCATCCCCATTAAAAAGGCCAAAGGCTCGTACATTGAAGATTATGAAAACAATCGCTACTTAGACTGCATTAGCAGTTGGTGGGTAAATCTCTTTGGGCATAGTAACGCGTATATTAACGCCAAAATAAATGAACAGCTTGAAACACTTGAGCATGTTATTTTTGCCGGCTTTACCCATAAACCCGCTATTGATCTCGCGCGCCGACTCGTCGCACTCACGCCTGAACCGCTACAGAAAGTCTTCTTTGCCGACAACGGCTCGAGTGCTATTGAAATCGCGCTCAAAATGTCCTTTCAGTACTTTAAAAACCAAGGAGAGAGCCGACCGCTCTTTGTCTCGCTACAGAACTCTTACCACGGCGAGACGATGGGTGCTTTGGCGGTGAGTGATACGGGGCTGTATAAAGATATCTACACCGACATTCTCATTACAACGGTACAGGCGGCATCACCGGCACTGGTGAGTGAAGATGAGGCCATTGAGAGTATGCGCGCCATACTTAAAAAGCATGAGGGTAGCATCGCTTCGGTAGTTATTGAGCCGCTGGTGCAGTGTGCCGGTTCCATGCAGATGTATGATGCGAGCTACATTACCCGTTTGCGAGCGTTGTGTGATACCTTCGGTGTCTTCTTAATTGCCGATGAAGTGGCCGTAGGATTTGGTCGTACCGGTACGATGTTTGCCATTGAACAAGCCGGCATTGCTCCTGATTTTCTCTGCCTCTCCAAAGGTATTACCGGCGGGTATATGCCCCTTTCAGTAGTACTTTTTAGTGATGATATCTACAACGCTTTTTATTGCGATTATCATGAGGGAAAATCATTTTTGGACTCGCATAGCTATACGGGCAATACACTCGCTTGTGCCGCTGCCAATGCGGTGCTTGATATCTTTGAAAATGAGCAGATTATTGAAGCCAATCGTAGCCGTACTACACTAATGCGAAATGAGACGCAACGGTTTCGCGCGCTCTGTAATGTCAAAGAGGTACGTCAGCGCGGTATGATCTGTGCTATTGAGCTGCAAGGTTATGATGCGCGGGAGCGTATTGGTTTACATGTATTTCAAGAAGCTCTCAAACAAGGGGTCTACCTACGACCTTTAGGGCATGTCATCTACTTTATGCCGCCATACTGTTTTACGCACAATGAGTTACGTACCATGATAGAGGTGACCTATGAGATTGTTCATGCTCTTTCAAAGCGCTAAATTTACATGTAAAATTACTGCCGATGAAATATGACCTTATTGTTATTGGCGGTGGTGCTGCAGGCATGATGGCGGCTATTTCGGCGGCACGCCGAAATGCTCATGTTCTGCTGCTTGAGAAGCTCCCGTCCATCGGTGCCAAACTCAAAGCGACCGGCGGCGGACGCTGTAATCTTACCAACACTTTAGAGCGTGAGAGCTTTATGGAGCGCTTTGGAAGAGAGGGGCGTTTTATGCGTGATGTGCTCATGGCGTGCGACACTACAATGCTACGAGATTTTTTCAGCAATATCGGCGTTGCTACCCATGCACCTGATGGTTACCGTGTCTTTCCTGTTACCCATAATGCGCTTAGTGTCGTGAATGCTTTAGAGGCTGAGATGCAACGTCTTGGAGTCGTTCTACGTTGTGGCGAGCGTGTTGAGGCATTAGAGACGAACGGTGATGGCATATTTAGTGTGTGTAGTGCAACATCGCGTTATGAGAGTGCGCATGTTATCATTGCCACCGGCGGCTTGGGCTACCCGCAACTCGGTGCCGAAGGGGAGGGCTATAGCCTTGCTTGCCATCTTGGGCATACGCTTAAAGAGCCGTACCCTGCCATGATGCCGCTACATACCAAAGAGCGCTGGGTGGCACACTGCCGCGCCGATACCATTGCTAAAGCCACGTTGCGCATTAATCTGCCTAAAGCAGGAAAAATTGTGGCGGAGGGTGACCTTATTTTTACACGTCAGGGCATTCGCGGCCCAGTTGTATTAGATCTCTCTCGCGAGATTACACCCTTTCTAAAGCGCTATGGGGAAGTTCCTCTACTCATTAATGTGGTGCAGGATAGAAATGAGACCCAACTGCACCAACACATTAAACAGCAGTTGCAAACCAACCCGCATCAAAGTACGTTGGAGCTGCTTCAGACACTATTACCGCACGCACTAATACTTGAACTCTGCCGCTTAGCAGAGGTAGAACCTTCGATAAGTTGGAGCCGACATAAAGGAGAGCAACGTGAGATGCTCGTTCGTTTCATGGCTAAGATGCCGCTGACCGTGGTAGGGCACGACGGTTTTGCAAAGGCGATGATCACGCGCGGCGGTATTGCTTGTAAAGAGATTGACCCCAAAACCATGCAGAGTAAGCGGGTGCGTCATCTCTACTTTTGTGGTGAGGTTGTCGACATAGACGGGCCGTGCGGCGGTTACAATTTGCAGTGGGCTTTTGCTAGCGGATGGGTTGCGGGGATGTTAGGAGAAAGTCAGTAATTTACATGTATTTTTTCTAAAGAGCCACAGCTTATGCCAGCTGCGCCATAATGCTCTCTTGGACGACGGCAATATCTTGCGTACCGTCAACGCGAATATATTTGAGTGATGCATCACTTTTAGCGAGGTTACTGTAGTAGTCAATAAGCGGACGTGTCTGCTCATGATAGACATGAAGCCGATCTTTCACAATATTTTCAGCATCATCGTCACGCTGAATTAGCGCCTCACCGGTGACGTCATCTTTGCCTTCTACTTTGGGTGGATTATACTCAATATGGTAGGTGCGTCCCGAAGCAGGGTGTACCCGACGCCCCGACATTCGCTTCACGATCTCTTCATCGGCAACGTCAATTTCTACAACCGCATCAATGGCAATGCCGGCATCTTTAATAGCGTCAGCCTGTACCACCGTGCGGGGAAAGCCGTCAAATAGAAAACCGTTTTTACAGTCACTTTGGGTAATACGCTCTTTCACCAGACCGATAATAATCTCATCACTAACAAGTTTTCCCGCATCCATCGCCTCTTTGGCTAAGGTGCCTAGCGGTGTACCCGCTTTAATAGCGGCACGCAGCATATCGCCGGTTGAAATTTGCGGAATACCGAATTTTTTTGTCAAAAACTGCGCTTGCGTTCCTTTGCCCGCACCCGGTGCGCCTAATAAAATAATATTCATAATCTCTCCCGTTTTCTAATTAATTTGTGACTGAATCAATCGATCCATATCATCGACAACCGCTTCGATGCTACGCTCACCGTTAATGCGGTGCAGCAGGTGCTTCTTGCTGTAAAATGCTTCAATAGCATCTAACGGCTCGGTATAGATCTGCATACGTCGCTCAAATACATCACTCGCATCATCAGCACCGCGGGCACGTCCGATGACACGCTCCCGTGCTATAGCATCACTGACTTCAACCTCAATAACACTCATGAGCGTAACGCTGTTATCATGTTGTAAATAGCTATCAAGTGCTTCCATCTGCTCAACACTACGCGGATAGCCGTCTAACAGAATCACCGGTGTCGGTGCTGATTTAATCGCATTGATAATTGTCTCAATCACAATCTCAATAGGAACAATTTTTCCTTGAGAAATATACGAATCAATAAGTTTACCCCGTTCGCTTCCGCTGGCAACTTCATCACGCAGCATGTCACCGGTGGAGTAGTGCGTAATGGTGTCACTATGACGCGCGGCAATCAGTTCGGCATCCGTGGTTTTTCCTGAACCGGGTGCGCCGATAATGAGAATGAGCTCTCTCACGCTTTAGTACTTTCGCGAAGTCGAATATGTAGATCACGCAGTTGCGCATTATCTACCGGACTCGGCGCTTTGGTAAGCAGACACGAGGCTTTTTGTGTTTTTGGAAAGGCAATAACATCACGAATGCTCTCTTTTTGTGCCAAAATCATAATCAGACGGTCTAAGCCCAACGCAAATCCGCCGTGCGGCGGTGCACCGAATTTGAGCGCATCGAGTAAGAAACCGAATTTTTCGTGCTGCTCCTCTTCGTCAATACCGAGCAAGTTGAAGATTTTTGTCTGAATCTCTTCTTGATGAATACGAATCGAGCCGCCGCCGAGTTCAACACCGTTAAGAACAATATCGTAAGCAATTGATTCAATATCTTCAACATGTTCATGGTTGAGATCACGCGGCATGGTAAAGGGGTGGTGTAATGCTTTAACACGACCCTCTTCAATCTCAAACATCGGAAAGTCAACAACCCAGACAAATTCAAAACGGTCTTTGTCAATGAGGTTCATCTTCTCATGTTCTGCCAAGAAAATGCGAAATCGTCCCATGTAGTCAAGAACCGTTTTTTTATCACCGGCACCGAAAAAGACAACATCACCCACCTCAAGCGCGGTACGCTCAATGATGAGGGCAATATCGTCATCACTAAAGAATTTGGTCAACGGCCCTTTAAGACCGTCGTCTTTCATCTGAAAATAGCCCAAACCGTGCGCACCGAATTTGCGTACATACTCTTCAAAACCTTTCATCTCACGTTTGGAAAAGATAGTATCGCCCTGTGGTACTTTGAGTGCCTTGATGCGGTTAGCTCGCGGATTTTTAGCAATATTGGTAAAAATCTCATTGTCACAGCGCGCAAAAATATCAATAACATCAACCATTTTAAGATCATAACGCAGGTCGGGTTTGTCCGAACCGTAACACTCCATGGCATCATGGTAGGTCATACGGTTAAAGGGTGTTTGTACTTCATGTCCAGCCGCTGTGAATACACCTTTTAAGAGTGTTTCAGCTACCTCAATAACCTCTTCTTGGGTACAGAAGCTCATCTCTACATCTATTTGTGTAAATTCGGGTTGACGATCAGCACGCAGGTCTTCATCACGAAAACATTTGGCAATCTGAAAGTAGCGATCAAACCCGCTGACCATAAGAAGCTGTTTAAACAGTTGCGGTGACTGGGGCAGGGCATAAAACTCGCCGTCATGCACACGAGACGGTACTAAGTAGTCTCGAGCACCCTCAGGAGTCGACTTGGTTAAAATTGGGGTCTCTACCTCTAAAAAGCCTAGCTCATCGAGTACGTTTCGCGTTGCAATGGAGGCTTTCGAACGCAACTTAAACGTGTCGTACGAGTCTTGTGAGCGTAGGTCTAGGTAGCGGTACTTGAGTTTGGTCTCTTCACCGACATTTTTGTCACCAATAACAAAAGGCATCGGTGCACTGCGATTCTCAATAATGAGTTCACTCACAACAATTTCGATCTCACCGGTCTTAAGACGCGGGTTGACCAACCCTTCACCGCGGGCACGGACTTTACCTTTGGCAATGAGTACAAATTCATCACGGACATCATTGGCAACTTTATGTGCTTGTGCATTGTCTGCAGGGTCACAGGTGAGTTGAATGAGTCCGCTTTTGTCACGCAGGTCAATAAAGATAATACCGCCGTGATCGCGGTAGCTGTTTGCCCAACCGCATAAAGTGACATCCTCTCCAATATGGTTAAGCGTTACATCGGTACAGTAATGACTTCTCAATAGTAAGTCCTCTTTAGTAAAATTTTCGCGATTATAGCGTAGCGATGCTTTTGCTTTTCTAATGAGATAAAATTTATTTCATAATGCCGCTAATTTACATGTAAATTAAAAGATTGAGCTATAATTAACAAAAAAATTAATGGATTGCCATAGTGAAATTAGAGCATTTTAACAAAGTCGGCATTATTCTACGACCTTCTACACCGCAACTCAAAGAGCTGTTTTTGCAAAGTAAAACGCTTTTTGAAAAATATGGTGTTGAAGTACTCATTGATACCAACAGTGCCAGTATGATCGGTGTGCTGGGACAGCCTTTTGAACTGTTGTGTAAAAGTTGCGATATTCTCATTACCATCGGAGGTGACGGAACACTCATCTCTGTCGCACGTCGTTCCCATCAGTACGGTATTCCGGTATTGGGTGTTCATGCGGGAAAATTAGGCTTTATGGCAGATTTGCATGTTTCCGAGCTTGAAGAGTTCATTCAAAAAATTCGTGACGGTGAATACCGCATTGACAAACGGGCTATGCTTGAAGCTCTCATTCAGACCCAAGAGGGTGAGCGTAAAGTGATCGCTTTTAACGATATTGTGCTCACGCGTCCTGCCATCTCAAAAATGATTCATCTTGATGTGACCGTAGATGATAAATCATTTAATACCTACTATGGTGATGGTGTTATTGTCTCCACGCCGACAGGCTCAACGGCATACAACCTCTCTGCAGGTGGTCCGATTCTCTTTCCGTTGACCAGTGTCTTTGTGCTCACACCCATCTGCCCGCACTCTTTGACTCAGCGTCCGGTTGTGCTTCCGGGACATTTTCAGATGAAGGTCAAAACACTCGAGTCGACAGTACTTGCCATTGTTGATGGACAAGATATTTACGAGTTTCATGAGGGTGATTGTATTAGCATCAAATTGGCCGATGCCCAAGCGCATCTGCTGCATAAAAAAGAGTTTAACTACTTTGATGTTCTCAAAGAGAAGTTGAGCTGGGGTGAGTAGATGATAGAGCGCTTTTATCTTAAAGAGCTGTTAACATTTAAAGAGCTGCAACTTGAATTTTCCAAAGGGCTCATTGTCTTTACCGGACCCAGCGGCAGTGGAAAATCTTTACTGATGGATGCTATTTTAGCAACATTAGGTATTCGTGATGCTAAAGCAAAAGTCAGTGAACTCGATGTCTCATGGCCCATTGATGAAGAGCAATACGGCATTGAAAATATGCCAAGCAACACCTTTCGCCACATTAAAAAAGAGAAGGTGCGTTATTTTATTAACGCGCAAAGTATTCCGAAAAAACGGCTTAAAGCATTGAGTAAGCAATACCTCAAACACTTAAGCCTTCGAGATTACAGCGATTTTGAGAGTCACAACCTTTTAGCCCTTGTCGATACCTTTGTCAGCAAAGAAGTGCCGCAGCATCAAGAACTTCTTCAGTATTACGCTACGTTGTATGAAGAGCACCAAAGTACTTTAAAAGAGCTCAACATGCTTTTAGAAGAGCAGCAAAAAGTGCTAGAACTTCAAGAGTTCGCCCGTTTTGAGATTGAAAAAATTGCACAAATTGACCCCAAAGAGGGTGAAGACGAGGAGCTTTTAGAACTTAAAAAAGCCCTCTCCAAAAAAGAGAAATTAGATGAACAACTGCATCACGCCGAGGCGATCTTTCAGCATGAACATACCGTGAGTGAAGCACTCTCATTGATGGAAATAGAGAGTGCTTTTTTTGATGATGCCATGAATGAACTGCGTGCGGCATTTGATACGGCAAAAGAGCGTTTAGAAAACTTGGAAGAGACTGACATTGAGTCACTACTCGATCGTATTGAAGCCCTTGCTTCACTGAAACGGCGTTACGGCAGTATTGAGGGTGCATTAGCCTACCAAGAGCAAAAACGACAAGAACTTGACAAATACGAAACCCTAGATGCGACCATAGAAAAACTTGAAAAACAGGTGAGAGATTTACATGTAAATGTAGAGACGCTAGCATTAGAAATATCAACAAACCGAAACACCGTATTGCCCCAATTGGAGTCACTGTTAAACCGTTACCTCGAGCAACTCTATCTTCGTAATGCATCCCTTCATCTGGTAGAAACGGCCTTTAGTAAACAGGGTCGTGACAGTATAGAGTTACACCTTAATGATACTATATTAAATAATATAAGTACCGGTGAGTTTAACCGTCTCCGCCTCGCGCTCTTGGCGGTTCAATCGCAGTTTATGGCATCGGAAAACGGGGTGTTGATGCTTGATGAGATTGATGCCAACCTCAGTGGTGAGGAGTCGATGAGTGTGGCAAAAGTGTTGCGGCAATTGAGTCAAAGCTATCAGATTTTTGTTATTTCACATCAGCCCCAGCTCACCTCTATGGGTGATGAACACTTTTTAGTGTATAAAAAGAATGAGCAGAGTCAGGTGAAAAAACTCAGTGCTACAGAGCGCGAAGATGAAATTGCCAGAATGATTAGCGGCAATACCGTCTCTAAAGAGGCACACCTTTTTGCCAAAGAACTGCTTGAGAGTGCTACATGTGCTTTGTCATAGCCATTATTGCACTGGTGCTAGCCGTTCAGTTCGCCCTCAAATCGCTCTACTGGTATGCTTTTTTTGCCGGGGTGACGGCAGTTGTTTTTATAGCACTGATGATACGAAATATTTATGACGTCAAAAAACGACGTTCACAAAAGGATGAGAAAGATGATAGTTGATACCCATATTCATCTCGATGACGAGCGCTACAGAGAGGATCTTGATGCGGTACTGACTCGAGCCAAAGAGGCGGGTGTGCAGAAGTTTATTATTCCCGGAGCTGACCCGAAAACACTCAGTAGAGCCGTGGAGATTTCAGAGCATTATGAGCAGGTCTACTTTGCTGTAGGTGTCCACCCTTATGATAGGGAAGCGTACGATGAAGCGGCACTACTGCGCTATATTGAGCATCCCAAATGTGTCGCGGTTGGAGAGTGCGGTTTGGATTATTACCGTTTAGAAGGAAGTAGTGACGAAAAAGCAGCCGAAAAAGAGCGACAAAAAGAGCTGTTTCGTACGCACATTACCCTTGCCAAACGCTACGAAAAACCGCTTATTGTTCATATTCGCGATGCCAGCAGTGATTCTAAAACAATTTTAGAGGAGGAGGGTGCCGCAGGCGGTGTATTGCACTGTTACAATGCTGACGAGCAGCTGCTCTCTTTAGCGAATCAGGGCTTTTATTTCGGTATTGGCGGGGTTGTGACGTTTAAAAATGCACGTAAACTAGTCGCCGTACTGCCTAAAATACCGACCCATCGTCTTGTGATTGAAACGGATGGTCCCTATCTGACACCGCATCCGCATCGCGGGGAGCGTAATGAGCCTGCCTATACAACATTAGTAGCCGAAAAAATGGCAGAGCTCTTAGCAGTGTCACGAGACGATATTGAAGCAATAACCACGCAAAATGCTCTTAATCTCTTTAAGATGTAGCATCTATAATCGGATTATTAACACTTTTTCGATAAAATAAAGGCTTTAAATTTTAGCGTTGAGGAAGCATATGTTTAAAGGTCTTGTTTTTAGTGTACTTTTTGTTTCTCATTCGTTATTTGCAGCGCTTATTTACGACTCCAATTATCACAATGATGTTAAAATTGTTGAGTCGTTTGACATTGACTCTACGTTTTTAAACGACAGTGTCCTCAATAAAATATTGCAAAAAAATATCAGCAGAGCGCGTAACCGCCACTTCTTTAACTCTATGATGGACGCCTATCTGTTTATTCCCACCATTAAAAATATTTTGACTGATGCGGATATCCCCTCGGAGTTTCTCTATTTGGCGATGGCAGAATCCAACTTTTATCTTAAAGCAGAGTCACACAAAAAAGCAGCAGGTTTGTGGCAGTTTATGCCTAAGACCGGAAAGCTTTTAGGGCTTAATATTGATGACTATGTTGATGAGCGGCTTGACCTCATCAAATCAACCAAAGCAGCAGCAAAATATCTGACTTACCTGCATAAACGTTTTGGTAAGTGGTATTTGGCGGCACTGGCGTATAACTGTGGTGAAGGGCGTGTCAGCTCTGCTATTAAAAAAGCAGGAACCGATGAGTTGAAAGTACTGCTTGATCCTGAGAAAAAATATCTGCCCTTAGAGAGTCGCATCTACATTCGTAAAATTGTAGCCTTCTCCATGATGGCATCGAATGAGCTTTTTTTACTTAAAAGTGAGTATCGCTACCTGCTCAATCGTGCCAGTGCCTACTCGCTTTCGGTTGTCAGTGTCCCTAAAGGTGAGCGCATTAGCCGTGTGGCTAAACTCATTGACATGCCCGTTAATGAGCTAAAAGCGTTAAACTCACACCTGAAATATGACTTTATTCCTCCGTATGAAGAGCAGTACGACCTCTATATTCCTTACATTAAACTGGCGGACTTTAACCAAAAGTATCAACCAGCAGACCTCCAGCA
>Ga0256834_1002849_pt1 | contig 10642 bp, 8 predicted proteins | sample 4281140metaG_FD_190536 | JGI IMG/M metagenome (GOLD analysis project Ga0256834, IMG submission 190536) | Hydrothermal vent microbial communities from East Pacific Rise, Pacific Ocean - 4281-140 | ecosystem: Environmental > Aquatic > Marine > Hydrothermal vents | place: Pacific Ocean: East Pacific... | reverse complement strand
ATGTTGTTTTTACTCTGAGGTTCTATACAAACCTGTGGGTCAGATTATCACCCATCCATTTTTTTAACTTCGGGAGTGCGAACAGTATCTTGTGCATCCATGCGATAGCACGAATAATTACAAGAATGCATTAAAGTTAACACGTCCAATCAATCATTATTATATCGTTCAAACAGGGAGATGGATAATGCTATTTATTGGAATCGATATTTCTAAAATAAACTTTAATGTGTCAATCCTTAAGCATAAAAGTTACTCAGATCATCAATTTAAAAACAATGAATTAGGATTTAAAGCCTTTGTAAAAGAGGTTTTAAAATTCAAATCCAATTCAGTATTCTGTTTAGAATCTACAGGAATTTATAGCTTGGGTTTAGCAAAATTTTTGCACCAAAAAAAGCTCACTACAATTTTAGTCAACCCAATTAAAACTCATGCCTTTGCCAAAATGGAAATGGCAAGAAGTAAGACTGATAAAGCAGATGCTCAAAGTATTGCAAGATTTTGTAAACACCTGTTTGATACCGACCAAATCACAAAGCACTTATTTCAACCACAAAGTGAAGCCTTTGAGGGTCTACGCGGCCTTGTCGTTCGCTTAGAGCAGATTAGTAGCTCTAAAACACAAGAAAAAAACCATTTAGAAGCGGCTCAAAATAAAGCGGTCATTCGATCAATTAAAGTCTCTTTACGCCATGTTGAACAACAACGAATTAATGTTGAAGATGAAATTAAAAGGCTTATTACCTCTGATATTCAACTTTCAGAGCAGATGGGGTTATTAATAAGTATCCCTGGTATTGGAGATAAAACGGCATGGCGAATACTCGCTTATTTAGGTGATATTTCTATGTTTAGTAACTCAAAAAAAGTAACAAGTTATGCAGGATTAAATCCTAGAATTGAACAGTCTGGGTCTAGTCTTAATAAATCGAGACTATCAAAGATGGGACACAAACGTCTCCGAAAATCGATGTTCATGCCAGCCTTAGTTGCGATTAAATATCATCCTAAAATAGTCGAAATGTATCAACGATTACAAGAGAGAGGAAAGCCCAAAAAAGTCGCTATAGCAGCTGTAATGAGAAAGCTTTTAGTCATCTCATATGGCGTATTAAAGTCAGGTAAGAAGTACGACTTAAACTACCAATCCTAACTGGTTTAATAATCTAAAAGTGAATTTAGATATATTTATCTAAGGAGACTAATCATGCCTGTAAAAGTTAAAACAACTCATGATTTAGTTGACTTTCAAGACAGTATCTGACCCCATATTTGTTCGCTCTCTTAAAAAGACTGGAAAGCGTGGCAAGCCTTTTTTTGTTAGCCCCATGTATTGAAAGGTAATCACGGTACCCATGGCAGGCGAAGTTTCTCTTAACGCATCAGTTAAGCCACTGCCAATTTTAATCACTCGGCTATCCTCACCTTTAAGTTTCAAAAAATCGCCTTTCAAGAGCTGACATTTAAGCGCTCCCGTTTGACCTTGGTATTTTCCTTTTCCCAATGTATAACCCACCACAATACACTCTGCATCTTGCTTCTGTTTCACTTTCACCGCATCCGAAGAACGTCCCGTATGATACAAACGCTCTGCTTGCCTTAACACCAATCCTTCGCCTTTTAATGCCAGAACGTGTTGTAATTGCGCTTCCACCATTTTAGGGTCGGTTACTACGATTTGTGGAATCACGTGAAGGTGTGCAATAGGCGTCTGTTTTAAATACGCTTGCAAAACCACCAAACGGTTCAATAAGCCTCCCGCTTGATTCGGCACATCAAACACTTGATACGTTATCTTACGCCAACGTGCATCGGGCTGATGCCTTGTAACCACGGACATCACCTCTTGAAATTGATTTCGCCCTATCCAAAGCTCACCGTCCAGCTCAAAAGGCGGAAAATCCTGAGTAAACCATTTGGGTGCAAATAACACATTGCCATTACGGCTTAATAAACGTTTGCCATCCCAATACGCACGAACTCCATCCAGTTTCTCGCTCAACAACCAACCCGTTACATCCACGTCGGAACGGTACTCCTTTAAGAGAATCAGTGAGGGTTTTTGGGGGTTAGAGGGTTTTTGGGGGTTAGAGGATTTTTCACCCGAGCTTGCATAAGAGTGCCCGCTCAGAACAAACAATATTGACCATAAAAGCAGGTTGAGTACGACTTTAGATTTGATCATAAATTTTATCCCCCCTTGCTCATATTCAATATTAACTCAGTGCTTGTTCTGCCAGTTTATTTAAATGCAATAACAAGTTAATGAAAAAAACGGGATTTTATTAAAGGTTAACGTAACACGTCATCAAAAGAACCTTTTAGTGCCTCTAAGCGTCGGGCATTGGTTATACCATACAGCTCATATTGACGATTTAATTTTTGCCCTCCATCTCGAGTTAAAAACTGCCAATTTAATCTGGCCATGTCTGTTGTTGATTTAAACGTAAAAGCATTAAAAGGAATCGATAAATAGAAGCCCTTATCAAAGCTTCCCTCTCCAAATTCTTCAGCGGATACATTTGTTTTCGTTGCCCAAAAGCCCATTTGAGCATTGTTTTTAAACTTACGGCTTACATCAATTGTTATGCCTTGGTCTTTCGCTAAATACTGTCCAGCACTTACTTTAAACCCAAGCAGGCCTTTCGTTTCATAATACCCCGTTAAATGTCCCGTCCACACTTGATAATCTCTAAAAGAAAAGCGTTGGTCAAAATCCCTTTGTTGTACATAGTTCAGATCCAGCCCCAAAGCCCAACGCTGACCAAATGGACGGTATAGCGCTTCACCACCCGCTCCGCCATACATCGACTCTAAATACCCAAGATAACCCATGTAAAAAAAGTCATTCCCTGCTGATTCGATGTTTAAAATTTGAAGATTATTCAAACGTAGCCTAGAGGTTTTTAAATACTCTTTAATGTTGGTTCGAACTCGGGGTAAATTGGAGGGTGCGGTATAGTCAAACAGATCATAATTATCAATAAGACCTAGCTCAATGCCTCCTGAAATCCAGGTATTATCTCTAAGATAATAACTGGCATTTGCATTCAAATTTATTTGATACAGCACCGCAGCATCTGGGCCACCATAACTTGCCGATAAGTCGGGTGAAATGCTATATTCCAATGCCTTTTTTTCTTTTATAAAAACAGGGGAACCTTGTTTTACCTCCGTCTTTGGTGCAAACGTAGTAGAAGACAGTATGCGTTTTTGAGGCTGCTCTAAGCGTGCGGATTTTTCAAATCTTAAGCGATTAATCGTCACCGAAGAGATATCAATACCATTGTACGTTTCAACAAATGTAAATTTTTTTATCTCCTTGGGCATGTCATTCGCGAGTAAACGTGAAGCTCTTCCAAGGCCTTTTGCCGTTTGAATGTAATGTTTTTGGCGTCCTTTAATAATCACTTCATTGGAACGTTGGTACACTTTATCAACTTGAAAGCCTGCTTTTGTTTGTATGTTTTTTTCTAAGACTTTCCAATCAACTTTTTTAGACGTGTCTGATGAGAGGGGGGGGGAATTTACCACAACAGGTTTAGGATCTAAATATTTAACCACGCTGTCTTTTTTAAAATTTGTTCTGAAGGTCAATCCCAAAGAAAAGGTGGTTCCACGAACAAACCCTAATTGCATATCAATCATATTTTTGTATTGATACAGCACACCAAAATTAAACGGATTTTTTTGCTCTAAATTATTGTTTTGAGGCTCTCTTTGGTAGTTATTAGCATCGTATTCTAACTTCCACGTCACGGGCCATGCTTGGGCATGATATTCCAATCCCCCAAATAAAGCGACATCGTTGCCTGAGAAAAAATTACTCAAATTAAGCGTACCACCTTCACCTGTCGCACTGTCTCGTTTACAAAAATCATCCATTGCCCCACATAATGGATTTGAGAAATGCGCTTGACTGCTTAGATACCCCCAGCCCATTCCGAGTGTCAAATCAAAATGCCCCACTTGCTTTGAAGCCACAACGTATTCACTTGAGAAGAGACCCGTCCCACCCACATCGCGTATACCCAAAGAGACTGAAGGCCAAAAATAAGATTCCTCTTTCAAGCGTACCTTCACGTCGGTTGATTTGTCTTTATAAGACTGCTCACTAATGCCATAAATACGATTATCAATATCCGTATATTTAAACAACACCTCTAACCAAGGCAAAGGTTGAGCAAAAATCACATAACGACTGTAAGGTGATGATTGAGTTAAATGAATGCCAAAAGCCCCCTCTTGCATCATTCTTGCAGACGGCATTTCTATTAACCCAGCCCCACCTGAAAAAGTTTGAGACCTAGGCAAATCGTTTGCGTTCGCTGTATTGAAAACATTCCAACAAACGATCACTAAAATATATTTTATAAAATTCATTATGGCAACACCTGGGTTGCAAGCCAGTTTGCAAGGTCTTCATTAAATGTGGGGGCTACCTCCTCAATCACTGTAGATTTAAGCCGACCAATAATCCAGCTACCTGGCGATAAGTAGTTTGTTTGGTGATTCCAAACCCCTACCTTTAATTTTTCAACCTCTCCATTAGCTTGAACAACAGAAACATAGCCTTTTTCAAAAAAATTAAACAGTGGATTTTTAATTACGTAGTCTTCTACGCTCAAGGAAGGGCGGTACGGCATTATTTCCTTTTTAGCCCCTACAAAAAACACTGACTTTAATTTACTCGGAAAATGCATTGTTAACGAATGGGAGAATATACGGTTTTTTAAAGGAATAATTTCGACACGAGTCGAGTCCAATTCCAGCCCTAATACCCGTCCCGTTATCGATTGTTTTTGAATCAATGACTCTAATGATGATAAATACTGCTTAATACTTTTAGAACTTGAGCTTAGAGAAAGCAATCGAATATTAAGCAATAAAATTTCTTTTTGTGCTTCCTGAAGCGGAATTAAACGTGGCTGTGTTAACGCTGTGGCAAACTTATAAGCACAAGGTTGAATGACGGGCGATTTAAGCAGCTGCAATAAAGAGGGGTTACTCTCAAAAGTAATGCGTTCGCTCGCAACACAGCCCGAATATTGAACCTCAACTTGAGAGTGCACATGCATAGGAATGATAAAAATACACAGCAGCCCTAAAAATAGGGAGGGGAAATTTTTTAGCATCACAAGATATTGACCTCACCCCAAGGGTTAAGCACTTTATAATGAATTTTTAATGACTTAGGACCCCATTTTTGAACCGATTCCCAAATAAAATGGGTGTTAGGGTCTTTCCAATAAAGGTTCGTAAATTCAAAATCCATGGATGGAATGAATACCTTCTCTTCCACTCTCAATAAAGAGACGGGAACTCCCCATAAAACTCTTTCCTCCATCCCCTTCACCTCTACCGTTAAAAACGCTTTTACTCCAAAGCGCTTTTGCGTTAAAAAGTCCATTTCGACAACCAAGTTAAAAGACTGCTTTGGCTTCATGGTTTGTAGAGTTATATTTTTATAAAAATCAACGCGTTCAATATTAGAAATTTCTTCATCTGTATTATAAATTTGGCTTATTCGTCCACCCCGCGTCGTAAATGAAAATAGATCGGTACTGAACCACTGTTGCTGCTTACCTTCTAAGTAGCCTAAAGGCATTAAAACTTTATGTCCATCATCCAATGCAACTTGCAACACAGAATAAGGAAACTGAGCGGCTTGCTCTTTTGAAAGTTCATTATTTTTTAATAATCCTAAATAAGACTGACTGCTTTGTACCGAAAGAACACTCTCTTCACGATTGGTTGAACAACCAAGCAAAAAAAATATCGTAAAAAAAAGTAATGTAAAAAAATGGATTTTCATCTTATATTCAAATATTTTTCAGAATTGAAACATAAAAAAACCGCTCAAGAGCGGCTTTTTTTATAACAGAACAAAAGCAAATGTTTCTACTGTCCAGCTGTTGAAGCCGTCGTACCTGTCGTACCTGTCGTACCATCATCATCCGCAACCGCAATTGCGGTTGTAACTAATGTTGCGGCCACAACCGTCGTTATCCCAACTGCTACAACGCCTGAACCCGCTGCACCCGCGATGGCTGCACCACCCGCTGAATTTGCCTGAGATGTCATCGATACCGCCATCGCAGCAGCAAATACAGATGTTAAAACTAATTTCATTACATTTTTCATGCCTATTCCTTTTTTTTTAAACATTCAAATTTTATACACAGTTGATTATCTACGTATTTGATTAAAAAGTAAACATCAAACACACTAAACAATGCAATTATTTTGTCTATTTTTTAATTCCCTCACGCCAATTTAAAATTAATGCCATAAAAATAGAAAGCATTAATCCCAAAACAAACCCCACCGAAACAATTAGTCCTTTTTTAGGGCTTACAGGGGTTTCTGCCACAATTGCAGGGTCAATCACTTTAAATACATGCGCTTTATTTACTTCTGCAAAGGTTATTTTTTTAACCTGCTCCTCCATCATTTTCAAGGCGATCATTCGTAAATCTTGCAACACAATACTCGGTAATTTTTGCTGCATATAATCCATAATACCTTGCGACTCAACAATGGATTTTTGTCGTAACTCATCGTCCACTCGTTGAACCAACTCATTTGCCCAGTTTTTTGCTTGAACAGGGTTTACCCAAGACAACTTTAAATGAATCAAACCCGTTTTACTGTCCTCTGACACAAAAATATTTTTTTTAAACAACGCAACCGCTTCTGTCATAGAAGGCTCTCCCTCTAATAAAACCTCCTTACCTTCATAACTGAAACCAGAATGGTTGTTTTTTGATGAAAACAATGTTTTTTTAAGACCCAAAATAACACCTTTTTTCACCATCCAGCGTTGATATTCCATATCCCAACGCTTATAAAATAGTACCTGTTTTAATTTTTTTTCTTGAATGTATTCGGATAAAAAACGATACGACATTAAGATCGCCAAGGCTTCTTCTGATTGAGAAATCCCCTCCGAACCACTTGGCAATGTAATGCCAGCCATACTGGCTAACCCTCCATACTTAGCCAACAATCCACTTGCCCCCCCCTCGGAAGACACAGGAACAAGCACAACCGTTGCCTCATATTTTGGCGTGGCTTTAAATGCAAACAGGACGGCAGCAACAGCAACCAACAAGGTGACGCTAATGATTAATATTTTTCGATTCATTAAACCTTGCCACAGCTCAGATAAATCTATCTCATCCTCACCATAATGTTCATCGGCCGACTTCTGAATCCGTAATAAACTTTTTAACTCCGTTGAGGTTAATTCAATCTTAACCTCTGAGCCATCTTCTACTTTTTTATCCAGTGCCATCAGTTAAAATGCTCCAATGGTTTTAAGCGTTGCGGCGGTAATCGCAAAATTAGAGAGTACTTTTGAAACAGCCGTCCAAGTTACAATCGGGTTAATGCGGTCAACATCCATCGGCACAACAATAGTGTCTCCAGGTCTAATCTCTAACACAGGGCTTGTATCAAAAAAGCCCGTTGAGTATTTTTCAATCGAACCATCTGAGTGCACCACGTACACGGAATCTTCATCAGACAATTTTGTCACCCCACCCGATTGACGAATATACTCTTCTACCGTTAACCCAGCTTGAAACAGAATCGACGCCGGTCGTGAAACCTCCCCCATCACAACCACTTCACTTGCACGTTTAGGCACAATCAACTGATCGCCATCTCTTAATTCTAAATCCATTGTTGCTTGATATTTTTCAGGACTGTTTGAATCTAAACCGATCACTAAACGCCCAATGGCTGGCGTACTTCTAATCTTAGCAATCAAACTTTGCCCCATCGCAGCAATCGACTCACCTGCACCTCGTTCAAGCAAAGGCGCATCTGATTTTAAAGCCATCATCATATTTTTTTCTAGCTCATTCGCCAACAAATCCATCTCTCTTCTTTCTTGCTCTTGCAACGACTCACGAGTAAAAACAGACGCTTCAGGTGCCGCCCATTGCGTAAAACCACCCGCTCTCATTAAAACACCCGCCAGCGTTTCACCAGGTTTAATGGTATAATTTCCTGGAAAACCAACCTCTCCCTTTATGCTTACGGTTCGAGTGGTATCCCCCCAATCTGAGAGCTGTTTGACCATTAAGTTATCATATGGATTTAACGCTAAATTATGTTTTGGATCCCCCTCTAACGCTTTATTTAAATCAATAAAAATGCGCTCTACTTCTCGTTTTTCGCCGTTTTCAACCACAAAACGATACAATTCCGCCTGTTTTAGCATGGCCGATGCTTTAAACCCACCCGATAAGCTAACTAAATCTTGTATCCTCATATTCTGAACCAGTGGATAATTACCTGCAAATTTAAACATGCCCGATGCAGACACTCCTTGATAAGGTTGAAGATGCGTTGCAGCTTGTTTTAGCTCCTCTAATAAACTTTCTATCTGATCGCTTCTGACTTCTGCATCTATTTTTGACAATACAAACACTTCATCTCTAGGCTTTAAAAAAATATTATCTGCCAACAAAGGTGAATTCATTGCTTTAACCCAGCTAACATTAAAAATTTTATAATCACCTGCGACATTTTCCTGACGTTTAACTAAAACATTGTGGATATCTGCATCATTTTTAAAGCTTTTTCTGGAATGAATTAAGTCCGTTAACTGCATTCCAAGATACCATTTTTGCTCGCTCTCTCGATGCAACGCACCAAATGTTTTAATTAAGTCATTATCCGAGTCACTAATGGCTCTTAATCTCACCAAATCTCCATTTTTTAAACGATAATTTTTTTGGCTGTTTTGCATCATATCAATTGTAAACGTTTCACGATAATCCGAGTTAATTACCCTAGAAACCTCAACCCCTTTCCGATAAGCACTTGGCTTTGCACCTCCCGCCAATTTCAGCACGTCTAACAATGTTTTTTCATTACGAAGTTCATACAAAGCTGGCTTATAAACTTCACCAGAAATCGTCACTTGTTTTTTTAATTTTGGAATAAAAACAGCATCCCCAGGTTGCAGGCGCACATCATCGGTCGTGTCCCCTTTTAATAACAGGTCATAAAGGTCAAGTGTTTTAATTACCTTGCCATTACGCTTTAACTGAACATTTCGATAAGAACCTACTTCATTAATTCCACCACTCACATACAACGCATGTGTCATCGTTGCCATACCACTGACTAAATAAGCCCCAGGCGTTCTAGATTCCCCTAATACAAAAACCCTAAAAGACCTCAACGCACCCATCGTCACATTGGCTTTTACCCCAATGCCTAATGAGCTCATTCTGTTAAGTAGCATCGATTTTGCTTCAGAAAAGTGCATCCCAGATACCGTTATGGGGCCAATGTACGGCACCATAATTTGCCCATTACGGTCAACTACCAGCTGATATTCATCATTTTTAGCGCCGTAAATAAATATTTTAAGCTGATCCCCTGTTCCTAAAACATAATCCGTAGGCGTTGGAATATCATTAACAGGTGCAAATGTAGTCGGTTGTCCAGCAAACAACGAAAAACCAAACGGTTTTAATGACTCCAGCTCATTATTTTCTCTAGCGTACTTATCACTTAAATCGCTATATTCATTATTTTGTTCTAACAAGGAGGTATGATTTTCACGATAAACAAAGGGTTGTTGCTCGGAAACTAAAGGCAAAGGCTTAACACTGTCAACAAAATCTTCAGGAGGGCTAAATCCCCTCTTATCTTTCTTCAATCGCACTGATTCCGACGCAATAAGCGCTCGCTTTTCAGAATCCGATAATTGTTGAAACATTTCAACCTGTTCTTGACTTGGCTCAAATGCACTGACGGCAACACTGCAAACAGTACAAAACAAAATTAAAACAAAAGCGGTTAAGCCTCTTAAAGCGTAAATATTTATCATCCTTCCCCTACCGAATCATTCACAAATCGTGGTCATTTTTTAGCCATTAATATAATACAGGAGTTCCTAGCTAATTGCTTTAAGATGTAAAAAAGCTCTATCACGCTATGCGTAATAGAGCTTTAAAATAAGCAAAAATCATTCAAACCCTTTTATTTTCCTTTAAAACGCAAATCCTTTGAAATCTTTTTCAACGTTTTTTCGCCAATCCCTGCTAATGCCGCTGAAACTTCATCAACCGATGCTTTATTGACGTTTACAGGTGCGGCTGACACTGAAAAACTCAGCATTGAAAATGTTAGCACTGCTAAACATTTGATTACCATGCTCTATTCTTCATCTAATATAAAAAAATAACTCATTCTATTCATGCCAAGCCATCATAACAAAAAAATTAAAATACAGATAAAATTATCCTGCACACAAAAAAACCATTCAAGGATGAAAATCTTCACACATCAAGGACTCTAAAGCAAACATTTTTAAAAAAATTGACCCAAAAAACATTTTCTATCATAATGCTCACTTAGCGCCGATTTGATACATCAGCTTGCGGGCGCATTAAAAGTACGGCTAAAGCGTGGAATCTTATCTAATATTCCCGTCTATTCCCCGTACCTCGTTTATAATTTTTTTGCTTCGAGGCACACAATTATGACTAAAACTACTGTATTTACTTCCGAATCCGTTTCAGAAGGCCATCCTGATAAAATCGCCGATCAAATTTCCGATGCCATGTTGGATGCGCTGCTCGAAAAAGATCCCCACGCCCGTGTTGCGTGTGAA
>Ga0256834_1002848_pt1 | contig 10644 bp, 5 predicted proteins | sample 4281140metaG_FD_190536 | JGI IMG/M metagenome (GOLD analysis project Ga0256834, IMG submission 190536) | Hydrothermal vent microbial communities from East Pacific Rise, Pacific Ocean - 4281-140 | ecosystem: Environmental > Aquatic > Marine > Hydrothermal vents | place: Pacific Ocean: East Pacific... | reverse complement strand
TTCATGCCCAATTCAAACCCGAAGCGCCGAGAAATATCCCCCATTACGACAACGTGTTCTGGCAATGGGGCTACTACTTCGGCATGACCTTTTTCGACTTCAAAACCCGGTACAGCACCCCCAGGCAGGAAATTTCGGTGTACGGCGAACCCGGTTTTAACGTAGGCCTTATCTCCGACTTCAAGCTGTCCCGGATGTTCAGCTTTCGCATCGAACCCGGCCTGTATTTCACCGAAAGAAAATTGATTTTTAACTACATCAACGACGAATACGACAGCGTGCGACGCGTCAGTTCCAATTATTTGTTCTTGCCCATGTTATTCAAACTCAATGCCATACGAAACGGAAACATCCGGCCCTACATCGTGGGCGGAATGATTTTCAGCCATAATTTGTCTTCTTTTCATAATTCCATCAACGACAATAGCGGCGGAAGATTCCGTATGAAACAACAGGCATGGCACTGGACGGTAGGTGTGGGATTGGAAATGTATATGTATTATTTCAAATTCACCCCTTCGATTCGAGGCGTATTCTCACTCACCAACGAATTCGTCCCCGATACCGACCCCGAAAGTCCGTGGACAAAAAATCTGGAATTCGTGGGAACTCGAGGGGTTTACATTACTCTTACCTTCGAATGATTTATTTGTAAGCTTCATTTAGGATACGGAGTATTTCTACGGCCGCTTCACTGATTTTAGTACCCGGCCCGTATATGGCCGACACGCCCAAGTCGAACAAAAACGGATAATCCTGCTTGGGAATCACCCCTCCGGCCACGACCATAAAATCTTCCCTACCCTCTTTTTTCATCAAAGAAATCAAATCGGCGATGAGGGTTTTGTGACCACCGGCCAACGAAGATACGCTCACTATATCCACATCGTTTTCCACCGCTTGACGGAACACTTCTTCGGGGGTGCTGAACAAAGGCCCCAAATCCACATCAAATCCGATGTCGGCAAAGGCCGTAGCTACTACTTTGGCGCCCCGGTCATGACCGTCCTGTCCCATTTTAGCTATCAAAATACGGGGGCGGCGCCCGGTGAGCCGTTCAAATTCATCGGCCAGGGACCGGGCTTGCTTAAAGGAATCATCGTTTTGTGCCGCTTGTTTATACACGCCTGTCATTAATTGTATGCTCGGTTGATATCTGCCGAAAACTTGTTCCAAAGCACCGGAGATTTCGCCCAAAGTCGCTCTGTGTTTGGCCGCTTCAACCGCCAATTCCAGCAAATTTCCTTCTCGTTTGCGTGCCGCTTGAGTCAAATCCTCCAAAGCCTTTCGAACGAATTCGCCGTTTCGCTCCCTCTTGATGCGCTCCAGCCTTTCGATTTGTTTTCGGCGTACCTCTTCGTTATCCACTTCCAATATAGGAATTTTTTCTTCTTCCTCGGGCGGTAAATAGTTCACCCCCAAAATTTTTTCTCGACCCGAATCTATCAAAGCCTGCTTGCGGGCGGCGGCTTCTTCAATGCGCATTTTGGGAATACCTTTCTCTATGGCCCGGGTCATTCCTCCCGATTCTTCGATTTCCGTAATTAACGCCCAAGCTTTTCTATACATTTCCCGGGTCAACCGTTCCACTTCATACGAGCCGGCCCAAGGATCCACCGTGCGGGTAATGAAGGTCTCTTCCTGAAGAAATATTTGTGTATTCCGGGCAATACGCGCCGAAAAATCCGTAGGTAAAGCAATGGCTTCGTCCAACGCGTTAGTGTGCAAGGATTGGGTGCCTCCAAAGGCGGCGGCTGCCGCTTCAATCAAAGTGCGCATCACGTTATTAAAAGGGTCTTGGGCGGTAAGACTCCAACCGCTTGTTTGGGAGTGCGTGCGTAAAGCCATAGACTTGGGATTTTCAGGAAGAAATTCCTTTACGATTTTTGCCCATAGCATTCGCGCCGCACGCATTTTGGCAATTTCGGTAAAATGATCCATCCCTATTCCCCAAAAAAAGGATAACCGTGGTGCAAACCGGTCGATTTCCAAACCGGCTTTTAATCCCGTGCGTATGTATTCCAAGCCGTCGGCCAGCGTATAAGCCAACTCTATCTCAGACGTGGCACCCGCCTCTTGCATATGATAACCGGAAATGCTGATGGAATTGAACTTGGGCATACGGCGGGACGTGTATTCAAAAATTTGAGCGATGATATACATCGACGGCTCGGGCGGATAGATATAAGTGTTGCGCACCATAAATTCCTTGAGAATATCGTTCTGAATGGTGCCTGACAATTGCGCGGTATCCACACCTTGTTCCAATGCGGCTACAATGTAAAATGCCATGACGGGAAGCACGGCACCGTTCATGGTCATGGAAACCGACATTTTGTCCAGCGGAATACCGTCAAACAATATTTTCATATCCTCCACCGAATCGATGGCCACACCTGCTTTTCCTACATCGCCTTTGACACGGGGATGGTCGGAATCGTATCCTCTGTGAGTGGGTAGATCAAAAGCAACCGACAATCCTTTTTGTCCGGCTTCCAAGTTTCTTCTGTAAAAGGCGTTGCTTTCTTCGGCCGTAGAAAATCCCGCATATTGCCGGATGGTCCAAGGCCGGCGCACATACATGGTGGCATACGGACCGCGCAAATAAGGCGGAATGCCGGCGGCAAAATCTTCGTGTGAAAAAACTTCCCGTTTGGAATTAACTTTTTGAACCTTAATCTTTCTGAGTTCTTCGGCATTCATCTTAATAAAGATTACCAGATGATTACTCTGTCTTCGGGACTCAAATACATTTTATCGCCCGGTTGAATGTCAAATGCCCGGTGAAATGCTTCGGTATTCCGTAAAGGTTGCACGGCTCTTACCCGGCCGGGGGCGTGCGGGTCGGTCTTGATTTGTTTTTTCAAGGCTTCGGGACGGATTTTGGTACGCCAAACGGTTGCCCAAGAAATAAAAAATCTTTGTTCGGGTGTAAATCCTTGAATTTTTCCGGGTTTACCGTGATCGGCATAAAACATTTGCAAGGCCGTGTAAGCGGCATTAATCCCTCCCAAGTCGGCTATATTTTCGCCCGAAGTAAAAGTCCCGTTTACGTAAACGCCTGGCAACACTTCGATTCGGTCGTATTGACGGGCTAATTTTTCCACCTTTTCGTTAAAGCGTTTAAAATCTTCGGGGCGCCACCAGTTGTTAAAGTTCCCGTCCACATCAAATTTAGCGCCTTGGTCATCGAAACCGTGTGATATTTCGTGACCGATAACGGCCCCCATTCCACCGTAATTGACGGCTTCGTCGGCCTTGAAGTTGAAAAACGGAGGTTGTAAGATGGCTGCCGGAAACACGATTTCATTGTTCAGCGGATTATAATAGGCATTAACGGTCTGAGGCGACATCCCCCACTCGGTTTTATCCACGGGACGGTTCAATTTGGACACCATCCGGTCAAAAGACCATTTGTCGGCGGCCAAAGCGTTTTCAAAGTAATTACCGCCCCGGTCCACCGGACGTATTTCCATTGCGGAATAATCTTTCCATTTATCGGGATAACCTATTTTTACGGTCAGGGTTTTCACTTTTTCGACGGCCAATGCTTTGGTGGAATCGGTCATCCATTCCAAATCTTCAATACGTTTGATGTAAGCTTTTTGGAGATATTTTACCATTTCGACGGCTTTTTGCTTGGCTTCGGGCGGAAACAAGCGGTCCACGTAAATCTTTCCTACGGCTTCGCCCATAGCTCCGTTGACTGCGGCAAGTGCGCGTTCTTTCAAGGGACGCCTTTCTTTTTTTCCTTCCAAAAACTTGCCGTAAAATTCCCAATGCGCACGAGCCATTTCGGGAGCTAAACTTCCGGCCGAACTCCGTATCACGTTCCATGCCATGAGGTCTTTCAAATCTTCCAAATCCGAAGTGTCGATGATTTGACTGAGGTTTTTAAAATAGTTCAAATCGGTTATGATAAGCCGTTCGGTTTGTAACTGCAGGTTCGAAAAGTATTTATCCGTATCGAAAACCGGAAGGAGGTCCGAAAATTGTTCCCGGCTTACCGGATTGTAGCGGTTTTCGGGTTTGCGCCGTTCTTCTTTGGTCATTTTGTTCCGGGCAAATGCCGTTTCCAACTTTAATATATGCCGTGCTTTTTTCTCGGCCGTTTCTTTGTCTATCCCTACAAAACCTAACATCCGGACGATGTGTTTTTGATAAGCTTCTCTGATTTTTCGGCTTTCTTCGGACGGGTTGAGGTAATAATCCCGCTCGGGCAAGCCGCCTCCCGAAGGGTACACATACAGGGCATTCATTTTACTGTTTTTCATATCCGCCCCCACGTAAATCCCGAAGAAGGTGGAGGAAAAATAGGGTTCGAATTCAATCAACAAATCCGTAAGGGCCTGTTTTGAATTAACCGCTTGTATTTTATCGAGGTATTTTATTAACGGCCTAACGCCCAGTTTTTTCCTTCGGGACGTATCCAAGTAGGATTCAAAATAAGCCAAAGCTTTGGCTTGGTCGGTGCCTTCCGTGTAAGTTTGATTTTTAAGGGCGTCTTCCAGGATGGCCAAAAGGTTTAGGTCGGTTTGTTTGCGTAATTCGTCAAAACTTCCCCACCTCGATCTGTCGGCCGGAATGCCGGCATTTTGCATCCACGCCCCGTTGACGTAAAGATAAAAATCATCTTGCGGCCTTACGGACCTGTCCATATACCGGGTTTGAATGCCTTCGGTTCGGACCTCGGCCGTAGGGGTTTTATCCGTTTGAAGGTTTTGCTCGGTTCCGCATGAAATTAAAAGAAAAATAAATACGAGAATATGCAATTTTTTCATCAATCCTTTTTGGGGTAAAGATAAGGAAACTAAACCTATGTAACAAACAAACCGCCCCGAAATCGGGACGGTTTGCTTCGGACTTTTTGTCTTTAAGGCATTAAATGGAAGGGTCGTTAGGCGTATTGGTGTTGTTAGATTGTTCGTTGTAAGGATAAGGGAAGAAATTTCTTGTTCTTTGTAAAGCACAATCTACGGGCGGGGTTACGCCGTTGAGGTAATCGGGATAAATACGGCGGTGAGCCAACCAACGCATTCCTTGCAAGTACACTTCCATTGCGTAATTGTAGAACACTTGGTCGAGAACTTCTTGTTGGTCGTTGGGATTTCCCGTCCAAGGTCCCAGTCCGGCATTTACTCCGAAGGGGTCTGCGTTGTCTTGGCGTACTTCATCGATTAGTGTAACGGCGTTGGTCAGGTTGGCGCCGCCCATGTGGGCATAAGCTTCGGCTTTGATTAATTTCACTTCATCGGGCAAATAAACGGGGATATCTTCGTCTTCGTTATCCCAAAAGCCCAAGATGTAATTGGTATTGAAATTACATTCGATGGATGCAATGCCCGTATCGCCTCCCAAGTAAAAGGCTACGCGGCCGTCGCCCGGTTCTACGGTTACGCCCATATCCACCACACCTTTCCAGCGCTCGTTGGAAGCGGGGTCGTATTGGGTTACATAAACGGGATTGCGGCCGGAGGTAGTGGATTCGTAGGTCCACACGCTTACGGTAGTCATGTCCACATTGTTAGCGGCAGCTATGGCATTTTGATAATCTCCCAATTCCAAATAGATTCTCGCTTTGAAGACATTTATCACATCCACAACCGAAAAAGCGTTGGATACTAAGGAGTTAATATAAGCCACGGCATTGGCGTTGCTATTAAAAATGCTCAATGCGGCGTCCAAATCCGCCAAGGCTTCTTGCAAGACATCGGCCCTGGGGAAAAACTCGGCTTGGTTATCCGGGTCGTTTTGTTTGGTTGCTTTTTCCCAATAGAAACCGAGGTAAGCCGTAGTCATTCCTTCAAAAAACTTGGCATAGGCTTTGATACCGGCTTTTTCGTCGTCATCGGGGAAAACCACATCGTCGATATTAGCTCCTATCTTTTCGGCTATTCCTCTTTCGTAATGAAGATACCGCCATAGCGCCGACAAACTGGAATTATCGTTCGGTATGTCTCCTTTTTCCAGATCACGCTCGGTGATATAGGTATTGGTAGAGGCGATTTCACGAGCGATGACGCCCGGTCCTCTTACGATTTCACTCATAGCGTTTTGCGCAAAATGCTTGGTCATTCCCAAGACGATTCCGGGATAAGCATCCGGGGTATCATATACCGCGTCTTCGCTGGCGGCGTTGTGATTTTCGAATTCCGTCTTACATGCCACAATGGCCGTAAGGGTAAAAACGAGTGTTATATATTTGATGATATTTTTCATAACATTAATTTTTTAGGAATTAAAAGGTAAGATTAACACCGAACGAATAGGTTCGCGGAATGGGAATTCCTCCGAAGTCTTGCGAACGGCCTACGTTACTACGTCCCATGTAGTTTACTTCGGGATCCATACCCCAATAGTTGTCGAATGACAACAAATTGGTACCGGTCAGGGTAAATCTTACGCGCTTGAGGTATTTGGAATTCACTTTCATTTTGTATGAAAGGGAAACCTCACGCAATTTGGTGAACGAACCGTCTTCCAGGAAGGATTCCCAAATGGCGAACCGGCTGGAGTACCATCCGGGATTTTTCACGCCGTCTTTAACCAATTGCAACTCTTCGCCGTAGAATTCTCCTACGGGGAACCGGTAAGCCATACGTTTATCCCAGTTCAACACGTCGAAACCTTGAACGGTTTCCAAAACCACTCTTAAGGAGAAGTTTTTGTAAGTGAAGGTTTGTCCCAACGAGGCGATGAAATCCGGATGCGGGTCACCGATTACTTTGCGTAGAAGCTCTCCTACGGGTTGTCCGTTGTTATCAAAATCTTGAACGGCGGTTTCGGCAAATCCGTCACCGTCTTTATCTTCGTAATGTCCTCTGGCTCTTTGGGGATTTCCGTTGGCGTCCAACACCCAGTTTCCGTTACTGTCGGTCGCATAGTAATAGAGGTAGAATGCACCTATGGGTTGTCCTTCTTCCACCACGGACGTTCCGCCGAATCCGGCCAATTGCACACGGTAGCCCGGTACGTCGTAAACCTTGTTGTCATTGGTGGAATAGGTGATATTGACATCCCATTTGAAATCGGTTTTTTGAACGGGTGTTCCTTTTAGCATCACTTCAAATCCTTTGTTGACCATTGAACCTACGTTCTCGTAGCGGGAAGAAAATCCAGTGGAAGGTGCCAACACGCGATTGAGCACCAAATCTTTTATATCTTGACGGTAATAGGTAAATTCGATACCCAATTTTCCGTTGAACAACGATGCATCAAACCCGGCTTCGAATTCCTTGCTTCGTTCGGGCCGGATGTTTGCGTTACCGTCGGCCGTTTGCGGAGCGTAGGTATTTTGTCCCAAATAATTACCGGAGGAATATAAAGTTCCGAGATACATATAGTTTCGCGAAGGGGCATCCAGAACGGACAGGTTACCCGCTTCGCCGTAAGCGGCGCGTAATTTGAATTCGTTGACCACATCACCCAGGGCTTCGTTAAAGAAGTCGAAATTCGACAATACCAACGAGGTGGAAGCTTTGGGGTAGAATTGGTTTCTTTCGTTTCGGCCGAATGTGGAAGCGCCGTCCATTCTTCCGGCCAAAGTGAGGAAGAATTTATCATCGTAATTGAACACTTGTTGGATGTATCCGCCCCACATGGCGCGTTCGTAAATACCGGTGGCTACGGGATTGTCACCGCTGATCACTTGTATGTTGTCAAAGATCGGCATTTCGGTTTGCGAAGCCGATTGGGTGTCCAATCTTCTGTATAAATAGTTGTAACCTATACCGGTTGTGGCTTTAAACATATCGCCGAGTTTGTATTGGTATGAAGCGTCGATGGCGGAGTTTAGGATTTTGGTAAAGGCCGCGCGTTGGTTGAGGTATCCGTTACGGTCGCTTGTGAAATTATAAGGCAAGCGGAAATGTTGTTTGGTGGCCGTGTAATCATATCCGAAGGAATATTTGATTTTCAAGCCTTCCATAGGCTGAGCCGTAACGGCGAAGTTGGAAATCACACGATTGTTGTTCACCGATATATCGGTGAGGTCGATGGCTTCGTAAGGGTTGCCGTACCAAGCTTGCGCCCCGGTACCGCTGTAATCCAAATATTTAAGTCCGCCGCTGCTTTTAATGACGGGATAAATGCCTTTATTGTTCGGATAAGGGCTTACCATGTTGTCTCCGAACATATAGGCAATCATCGGGTTGGCCACCCATCCGTTTCCGAACGGAATCTCTTTGGATGTGGTATTGGCATAATACACGGCGCCTTCCAAATCGATCCAGTCGTTGAGTTTTTGGTTGAGTTTCAAGCGGAAGTTTTCCCGTTTGAAGTTGGTATTTCTCAAAACGCCGTCGTTATTGAGCATACCTCCGCTAATGACGTATCGCGTGGTTTCGGTACCGCCTTTCACTTCGACGGAATTGTAGTAGCCTTGAGCTTTGGTAAAGATGTATTCCTTACCCCAGTCGTAGCGTGAGAGGTTGGTTCCGTTGAAGGTTTTCGGAAGGGGTTTGATAGTTCCGCTTCCGTCTTTATAGAGCCAGACTTGGTTGACGGGTTTGAATTTTCTGACTTCGCTTAGTGTAAATTTGGAATTAACGCTTACGGTGGGTTGTCCGGTTCTACCTTTTTTGGTGATGATGTTGATGATTCCGTTGCTAGCGATGGAACCGTAAATGGCCGAGGCGGCGGGACCTTTCAGCACTTCGATGCGTTCGATATCATCCAAGTCGATGTCCACCAAAGCGGATTGCGAAGCCGAACCCAGGCCACTGATGCCCCGGTCTTCGTTATTGACGATGACACCGTCTATCATGATGAGCGGTTCGGAACTTCCCAAGATGGTGCTGGGGCCTCTGAGCCGGACGCTTATGTTACCGTTGGGTGATCCGTTGTTTCGGGTGATGTAAGCACCCGCTATTTGGCCTTGCAAGGCTTCGGTAACGGTGGTGGCTTCGCGCTCGCCCATATCTTCCGACTTCAAGGTGTGGATGGTGGAACCGAGCTGTTTTTTGGTCCCTACACCGGACACACCGGTGATCACCACTTGATCCAAGCCTATGGCATCTTGTTCCAGAACTACCACGATGGCATCACCTGTTACGAGGACTTCTTTGTCCTTGTAGCCCAGATAATGCACTTTCAGCATGTCGCCGTGATTGGCTTCCAGACTGAATTTGCCGTCGAAATCGGTAATGGCGGCTTTGCCGGAATTGGTATTTAGTACTTCCGCACCGGGCAATGGTTCGCCCGTTTTGTCCTTAACCACTCCCTTCACGGTCATTTGTTGACCGTAAACGAGTGTCATGCTCAGAGCAAATAACATGCTCGTTAAGACCCTAATAAGCTTTTTTGCGTGCATATATGATTTTTTAATTTTCGTCTCTAATGTAATAAAAATTTATGTAAATGTAAATGACCATTCCGAAATATGTATCGGTTTACCATTTGATAAGGTTGGCGCCCCAAGTAAATCCGCTTCCGAAGGCGGCCAATACCACGATGTCGTTTTCTTTGATTTTTCCCGCTTCCCAAGCTTCGGTTAAGGCGATTGGGATGGATGCGGCGGTGGTGTTTCCGTATTTCTGAATGTTATTATATACCTGATGGTCTTTCAGTCCGAACATTTTTTGTATGAATTGTGAAATGCGCAAGTTGGCCTGATGAGGAATCAAAAGGTCTAAATCTTCTTTGGACATTCCGGCTTTTTGTAATACTTCGGCGATGGCTTCCTGGAACCGTACGACGGCGTTTTTAAATACGAAATTACCGTTCATATACGGAAAATGCCCGGTTTCGTCGGGATTTTGTTGCAGGTGTTCGAAGTATTTTTGTGAAGGAAACGAACTGGCGGGGTATTTCACGGTTAATTGGTCGGCGTATTTTCCTTCGGAATGGAGGGAATGGGCTAACAGACCTTTCTTTTTTTCTTCGGTACGGGTCAGTATCATAGCGCCCGCTCCGTCACCGAATATCACGGAAACGCCTCTTCCCCGTGTGCTGACGTCCAGCCCGGTGGATTGGATTTCCGACCCTACGACCAAAACGTTCTTATACATCCCCGTTTTGATAAATTGGTCGGCTACGGCGGTGGCATAAACGAATCCGCTACATTGGTTGCGGACGTCCAATGCGCCTACGGTAGGCATTTCGAGCAGTTCCTGAAGGAGTACGCCCGAACCGGGAAAGAAGAATTCGGGGCTGAGGGTGGCAAAGACGATAAAATCGATGTCGGAAGGTTTTAATCCCGCCCGTTCGAGGGCTTGCCGGGCGGCTTTGGCCCCCATTACGGCGGTGGTATTGCCGTCGCCTTCGGCTACCCAATGGCGCTGTTCTATGCCTGTTCGTTCGCGTATCCATTCATCGGAGGTGTCCATGTAACGGGTGAGTTCTTCGTTGGTAACCACGCGTTCGGGGACGTATTTGCCCAAACCTATGACTTTGGAATTATACATAAGGATTACTTTTAAAGTTGCTTCAAAGATAAAATCTTTTTTTAATTTTTGTTTTTATCTTGTTTAAACGAAGCTTAGAATCGGCACATAAGGAAAAGCACCGCCGGTTTTGGACGGTGCTTAATTTAATGCAATACTGTTGTATATAAGGTATGAGTGCTTATTTTAGGCTTTCCTTATAGGTTTGTACCAACAATTGCAAATCGTCATCCAATTGTTCGGATACTTTGGCGGCGAGTAG
>Ga0256834_1002847_pt1 | contig 10644 bp, 5 predicted proteins | sample 4281140metaG_FD_190536 | JGI IMG/M metagenome (GOLD analysis project Ga0256834, IMG submission 190536) | Hydrothermal vent microbial communities from East Pacific Rise, Pacific Ocean - 4281-140 | ecosystem: Environmental > Aquatic > Marine > Hydrothermal vents | place: Pacific Ocean: East Pacific... | reverse complement strand
AATATTTAATACTTAAGTATATTGTGGTACTATTCGTTTCTGTTTTTAATGGTCGCGTAGCTCAGTTGGTAGAGCACTACCTTGACATGGTAGTGGTCGTTGGTTCAAGTCCAATCGTGGCCACCATAATCAAAAGCCTAAATATAGAGCTTTATGTTACACAGGCTTAACAAGCTTCATAAGCTCATCATAACTATCAATCTTATCATACACCACTGTTTCATTGCTAATAGTTTTAAAAAACTTTTTGGCACAATCAATCTTCACCTCTTCAATCTTTCTTATCTCCATAGAAGACATACTACCTTTTGTTTCAGCGATAAAGTATATATGCTTGACTCTGTTTTTTTCAAAAACAATAGCCCAATCTGGGTTATAGTTTCCAACTGGTGTAGGGATAAAAAAGCTTTTTGGTAATTTTGAATATACTATAACCGCACTATCTATATCAAGTGTTTCAACAAACTTTTCCTCGTTTTTACTATCTGTTGTTATATAGTCGTAGATATGACGATTTACTTTTTTAGCTTTTGTAAAGTTTGTATCTTGATTAATGGTAAATATATCTTCTATTTTATGGGTTTCATCTATTGGATTGTATGTCAAATGTTCTATAACCATGGTAGCTTTTGCCTCATTTATCAATCTGCTAGATATTGATATGAAATCCTCAGGATTGATTTTAAATTGATTAAATACATTTGGTTTGATAGTCTGTAAAATAGTAGCCAATGTTTTTCTTGTAAGTTTTGTATTATCAGATATTTTCCCTAGTAAATCATATCTGACAGAACTATTAATAAGCGAATTATCTGTTATATTTTGGTAATTAGTTGCTTCAAAACTCTCTTCTTCGTCTATCTCTTCATATTTTATCTTATCTCTTTGTATGCCTGTAACGATTGTATATGTTAGGGGTTTTACTTTTAACTCATTGTCAAGTTTTGATATAGAGTTGCTTATAAGTTCTTCACTATCATAGTGAACTGTATAGATAGCCTTTTGATTTATTTTTGCCCATAATTCCTGAAACTCTTTTTTGTCAAAGTTTTGATTTCTTGGGTTTGTCTTTTCATCTCTATCATTACTAACCATTTCATTTAAGCTCTCTTCACTAAACACACTATCAATCAACCTTAACACTTCATTTGTGTGTGGTTTGAGTATTTCAGGTAATTCTTGGATAGTTTTATCTCTTTTGGCTTTATGATATATCTCTGATATTTTATCATCATCATCGATATAATCATTCTTGATAAGGTACTTATAAATAGCTCTTGCCTGTTTTTCATCAAGTAAGACTATACCGTCATCTGTAGTTATCGCTTTTCCAGTAAAATATGCTTCATCTGCTTTGATAGGTCTTGTAGATAGAGCCTCTTTTGTCTCTTTTTGTAAAGCAGTTACATACTCTTTAAAACTTTCACTTGCTATAACAGTTAGGACATTTATATCATGAACATTTATAAGATTATCCATACGATTACCATGTTTATCTACAGATATTCTAAGTCCTCGCCCTACCTCTTGTCGCCTTGAAGTTTCATTGTTTATATTGGCATTTTTTAAGGCGGCTATTTGAAATACATTTGGGTTATCCCAACCTTCACGAAGTGCTGAGTGAGAAAAGATAAATCTTGTAGGTTCATCAAAACTAAGTAGTCTTTTTTTATCTTTTAGGATTAAATCATAAGCACTAACATCGTCAGATTGACCTTTCATCTCACCTTTTGCTTTGATAGTTGAGTCAATAAGCTTTTTTTGTTTATCTTGTGAAAAATACCCTTTATGTGTATCTTTAACATCTATATCTTGTAAATATTTTAGATACTTAGGTGTTAAGATAGTGCCAAGTTCTTTGATGGCATTTTTATACTCTTCTTCAAAATACGAAGCATACTCTCCATTTGTATCTTCTTCATCATATACTCTATATTTTTTAACCTCATCTATAAAAAATAGGCTCAATACTTTTATATCTTTATAAAATAACTCTTGTTCTTTTTCAAGATGTGCTTTGATAGTCTCTTTTATCTGTAATCTTCTAAGAGTCGCTTCATTGACATCACCACTTGCTTGACCACAGTTAAGGGTTTCGCCATTTTCAAAAGTGATAGTGTTTGTATATGGATTTATATCAGCTACTACAAATCCTTTATATTGTTCAAGTTGGTTTGAGATAGTGTATAAATTATCTTTTACATTTATATTTCTAACTTTTCTTGTTATGGAAGATTTTTGTTTTATCTCTATTTCAAGTCTTGCCATAGGTGGTCTGTCTGTTGATATGACTATATCTTGGAAGTATAGATAAGCACTACTACCACTAAGTCCTTTGATAGATATACCTCTTACTTGTATCTTTTTTACCAATTTTTTATTGTAAGCATCCAAAGCATCTAATCTATGGACTTTATTTCTGATTTTTTTATGTGTGGCAGAGTAGCTTAGTATCATGAGAGGATTAAACTCTTTTAGAGACTGGTAACTTTTACTCTCTTTTTTTGTATCTCCATCTATCTTTTGTGGTTCGTCTATGATTAAGATAGGATGATTTGCTTTTATAACATCGATAGGACGACGAGATTGAAAATCATCTAACTCTTCATATATCTTTCTAGCATCTTTACCCCTAGCATTAAAAGCTTGGATATTAATAATCATGACATTTATATCACTACTACTTGAATAATTCTCTATCTCATGAAGAGATTTTGAGTTGTAGATAAAAGGTATGATTTGACTATCATACTGCTCTTGGAAGTGTTTTTTTGTAAGCTCAAAAGATTGATATACTCCCTCTCTTATAGCGATACTTGGCACTACTATGATGAATTTATTCCATCCATATTGTTTGTTTAACTCAAACATTGTTTTGATATATACGTAGGTTTTACCAGTTCCAGTTTCCATCTCTACTTCAAGATTGACCTCTGAAACTGATGTAGCTTTTAAACTTTCAGATATAGGCAAGTCTTGGAGTTGTTGAACTTTTTGGATCTTTTCAAGAAGAATAGTTTTGGTTATCATGATAGGGCTATTTTTTAAGCCTCTATTATTTTGGCTAAATAGTGTGATATTTTCTTTTTTGATTTTACCAGGGTCTATTCTGTATGAAGTATTTTTGCCTTCAAATGGTTGTCCTTTGAAGCAATCTACAACAGACATAACTGCTTTTGTTTGATACTCTTGTATTTTAAATTTTATATTCATATATCTGTTTCCATATTGTTTTCAATCAAAATATAATAACTTCCTTTTGTTTTGCCTATCTTTTGTAAAATCTCTTTTTTTACAAGTCTTTGTAAAATTCTTCTTGCCATTGCTTCTTTGATATCTAACAATTTTTCTACATCTTCAGAATAAATTTTTTTATTTTTTTGTAAAAATTCGATAATGGTTTTTTCATTACTATTTAATTCGATACTATTCGATATTTTTTCGATACTATTCGATATTTTTTTATTATCTGGTCTATAAAAAACAATACTTATAAAATTTGGCTCTTCTTTTAACTCAAATTTTATATCTTTTTTGCTACAAAGTTGTTTGATTTTTTCTATCCCACTTCCCCAACTTTCGATGTATTTTAATTCTCTAAAAAGATTTGCTACTATTTTGTTTCTAAGTTCACTTCTACCACTAAACACATCTTCAAGACTTAATCCATTTGGAAAATTACCAGGAGATACAATCTCCACAATATCATCATAAATTGCTACTTTTATATCACTATTTCTTGTATAGTTTCTATGAGTTATCGCATTTAAAAGTGCTTCTCTTAAAGCAACTAAGGGAATTTCAAGTTCTTCTTTTAGTTGTAATCCCTCAACTTTTGCTGATAGATTTAAGTGGTTTTGTAAAAACTGTAAAGTGTTATGTAGATTACTAAAAAGATTGCTATCAAACTCTTTTTTATCGATAAAAACTTCTTTTGTAGCACCTCTAAATCTTGCACACTTTATCCCAGTATTGTCAAAAGCTCCCATAGTTATACATAGAGCATTAGTAGGTAAATCTTGACTGTTTAGTGATTTTATCAACTTTAGATTTTTTAGTTTTTCATAGTCGCAGTTTTTGTTGATTTTTTTAAATTCGTTATAGATGACATTTAAATCAAGCTCATCTAAACAAAAATCAAAATTCTCCTCTTCATCAAAAGTTTTATTTAGTCTTTGTCTTTGAAGCTCAGCTATTGTAACTTCGTCAGCCAACCTGTTGGTTGAGCCAACTCTTATAAAGGTACCTTTGAGTTTGCCCTTGTTTTTGAGATAATATGGCAAAAGAGAACCTCTATGTATCTCAACCACTAAAACAACTTTACCCTTTATATTTTGAACATAAATCTCTGGTAAGATATTTGGATAGCACATATCGTAGATGATAGAACTAACTTTTTCTTCCATCTCAAATATCTTATCTTCATCAACTCCAACTATATTTAAGTCGTCATCTATACCTATTATAAGTTTTCCTCCACTTGTATTTGAAAAAGCCAAGATGGTTTTTGCTATTTTTTGACTTGATGGAAGTATCTCTTTTAGTTCTACTCTTTTGTTTTCACCTTGTTTTATGATAGACAGAATATTCATCAGTTTTCCTCTAAATAGAGTATATCTCTGTATTTGGACAAAGCTGTTTAAAGATTTGCTCTACATTGTCTTTAAGGGAATCACTTCCAAATCCACTATCTTTAAAAACGACCTTGAGTATATCTTTGTCTTTTAAGTTATCTGCCAACTCTCTTATAAACTCTTCATCCAAGCTATCATCAAAACAAGCAACAAGTTCATTATCATCTACAAAATAGACCTCTTTGTTTTGTATAGTCTCTTTTGCTATCTTATCTGATAAAGAGACTCTACTATCTAGCAAGACTTGAAAAAGTAAATCCTCAGAGGTTCTATCTTCTTTGACATTATCTACCAAGCCAGGTAGTTTTTTTTGTGAGGTTTCATCAGGAGTATAGTAGACATCTTTCATGTTTGAACTATCGACTTTTAATACCCTAAAACCAATGTCAAGATTTTCTATACCCTCTTTGTCTTTGTTCTCTTCAAGTATTTTTTTTCCTGCTTTTCTTATTCTCTTTTTGCCTATTTCACAGATATTTTTATATCCTGCTTTAAAAGCTTCACCTTTTTCATCTGTAAGCTCAGGAATTTGAACCAATATAAATTTACGGTTTCCATTGTCTTCACTATTTAGTTTCATAACTGCATGGGCTGTTGTTGCTGAACCTGAAAAGAAGTCTAAAAAAATTGAATCCTGATCAGCAAGACTCAGTATTCTTTTCATAAAAGATAATTGCTTTGGATTATCGAAAGGTGTATTAAATTCAGTCATCATAGTATAATCAGGTCTTTGGTCATCAGACATAATAGATTTTGGTCTTTGATTCATATTCTCATGTAAATATCTTTTAATTGTAGGTAAACTTCCATCTGTATGAAAATGTATTCTATTTTCACTTGTTAAGTTTTTCAATTTTTCAGCATTATATCTGTATCCACCAGGTGGAACGGGGTCATTGTCTTTGGTAATAGGATTAAATAAAGGTTGACTGTTTCCATCTTTTACACCACCTAGGTTATCTTTTCTATATAAGCCATTATCATCAAAATACCAATAGTTTGTAAAATCAATAAATCTTGGATATTTTGTAAGAGTTTTTAATTCTTCTGTTATTTCATCAGGAGTTAACCCTTCTTTTTGAAGTTGTTTGACTTTTTTTACATATTCATCAACATTATTCTTTGGAACAGACCATTTATCATTTTTATGTTTTATTTTTAGTGTTTCCATATCCTTTGAATAGAGCAAACAATATTCATGACTAACTGAAACAAAAAGACTTTGATTTTTAGAACTATTTGTATTTCTTATAATTTGTGCTATAAAGTTTCCTTCCCCCCAAATCTCATCACAAATTTTCTTCAAATTTGTTACTTCATTATCATCAATACTAATAAAGATAACTCCATCATCTTTAAGTAAGTTTCTAGCTAGTTTAAGTCGTGGATACATCATACTAAGCCAATCACTATGATATCTACCATTGCTATCTAGATTAGCTACAAGTCTTCCACCCTCTTCATCTATCTGACCACTCTCTTGTAGCTCTTGTTCTTTGTCTCTTGTAAAGTTGTCTTTATAGACAAAATCATTTCCAGTATTGTAAGGTGGGTCGATGTAAATCATCTTTATCTCACCAAGATAACTTTTTTGTAGAAGTTTTAGTGCTTCTAGGTTGTCTCCCTCGATATAGAGATTTTGTGTAGTGTCAAAATTTACACTTGTCTCTCTATCAGGTCTTAAAGTTTTGTTGATAGGCTCATTTGCTTTTAGAAGTGCCTCTTTTTTTCCAGGCCAATTTATACTATATCTCTCTTTATTACCCTCTACTATGACTTGTGACAACTCTTGTTTTAAAAGCTCAAAGTCTATGGCATGTGTTAGGTTTCCATCTTCATCTTTTTTTTCAGTTAGACAGTTTGGAAAAAGCTCTGCTACTTTTTGGATATTGTTATCTGTAAAGTTTGGTGTAGCCATGTCAAGTTTTTGTATCATCTCATATCGTCCTTTAATGCTTCTAACTTTTTTTGTAGTGCTTTTAACTCTTTGTTTAGTATTGCTTTTTTGTTAAATTGTCTCTCTTTATCTCTCTTTTTTCTCAAAACATCTATCTCCTTTGATAGTTTGTTTATCTTGCTATCAAATTGAATTATCTTTTTAAAATCAAGATTTTCATTAGGTATTGTATCTATATTTTTTAAAAACTTTTTAACTAGATTTTGATAGACCTTTTCTAGGTTGGTATCGTTAAAATTAAACTCAATTTTTTCATTCCAAGAAGAGAAATAAAACTTATCTTCCTCTTCAAGTGATATGCCATAAGAGAAGTTATCTTCATACCTAAAATGAAAAAGTATGGGTATTGGTATAAGCTTTTTTATCTCTTGGATAGTTTTTTTAGGTATCTCTTTTGTTTTAAGAGTTATTTCAAAAATCAATATCTCAACAACATTGTTTGTTTGTGGTATGTTTATAGTGTTTGGAGCTAGTTTGTGTGTCAAAACGATAGCATCTATATCTTCAAATATCTTTCTACTTTTTACTCTTTTTTCAAAAGATGTTTTTAGCTTTTGTCTTAGTTTGGTTGATGGTGGTAGATTGAAACTAGACATACTATCGTATCACTATAAAAGCTATGAGTTCAAAATCATCTAAACCATTTATCTCATTTTCTAAAAACGAAGTCCCACCACCACTAAAAAGAGAATCTATATCACTTTGCTCTTTTGTATCTATGATAGAAGAGATAGCCTCACTAAGTAAGTTTGAATACTTTGTCATCTCTTTACCATCTTTTGTCTCATCATTAAACAGTTCATAAACTTCATGTATAGGCTCACTTTTACCTTTACATAGATATCGTATAGTATCTAGGGTATTTTTTACTGTTAAGTGGTTTGAGAGCACTTTGCCATCTTGGTTTATGTGTATCAGGTAAAATGGATGAAGTTGATTTGTATTGTCTATATTTATATCGTTATTAATATTTTTGAGTATAAATATCACTCCCTCTTCTATGTTTTTATCACTATCTTTTTTACATACTGTATGTATGCCTGAACTGATAGCTTTTATATCTCCTTTCTCTTCCAAAAAGCTCACTAAGTCCATTCTAAAATCATTCAATCCTAAATCTGTGATAGATATAGAGCTATCAATCTCTTCTATATCTACTACTTCATTTTGAAGTTGTTGGAGTTGCTTTTTTCTAAATTCCATATCACTTGATTTGTTGGTTAAGACATTGTCCTCTCCAGTAGCTGTTGTATCTACCATGTGCATTCGAGTTTCTACTCTGCTCTTTAGATTGATATACTCATCAAGGCTAATCTGCGGCCAAAAGTTGATAAGTTGGATAAAATTATTTTTGCTTCCTATCCTATCAACCCTACCAAATCTCTGTATAATTCTAACAGGGTTCCAATGAATATCATAGTTTATGAGAGTATCACAATCTTGTAGATTTTGTCCCTCACTTATACAATCAGTCGCTATCAAAATATCAAGTTCTTCATCTCTATTTTTGAGCTTTTTATTTTTTGAGAGTGGAGAAAAGTGAGATAGTAGATTGTTAAACTCTTTGTGTATATTGATAGTTGATTCATTTGTACCACTACCTGTTATCTTAGCACTATGTAATCCCAAAGCAGAATTGAACTCTTTTAACTCTTCATATAGATAATTTGCTGTATCAGCAAAAGCAGTAAATATGATAAGCTTTTTATTGTTATCGTTTATAGGATTATTTAATTTGTGGGTAATTTGCTCTTTTAGTGTTTGAAGCTTGATATCATGTTGTGGAGTAATCTTTTTCATATCTTCTAAAATATTTTTTGCTATTGTCAAATCAGAATACAAATCTTGTTTCCACCGTGTTACATCCATGTCTTCTAAGTTAATCTTGACTTTTTTGCCGATACTAAACTCTTCATCTAACCAATCGTCATCATATTCTGTATCAACACTCTGTGTATCAGCTATATGAGTAGTTCTATCTCCATTTTCAAACTTTTCTATGATGCTTATAGTGTTTTGTATGTTGGTTATAAAGTTATTGAGTGTTATTCTAAAACTATCTACGGAGCTTTCAAGTCGTTTTAAAAAATTTACCCTCATGAGTATTTTTAAGCTACTTTCTCTATTTGCCTGTTTTAGGATAGAGTTGTCATTTACCTCACTATCATAAAGGTTACTATAAAACTCTAATCTACTCTCAAATATATAGGCAAATGGACTATATACAGACATATCAAATGATGATAAGTGTTTATAAATATCTTCTATACTCATTACTTTTTCTAAATCTGTAATATTTGATCGGATTGATTTTGGAGTTAATCTTGTAGGAAATTTACCTATGGCTTCCATGTCATAATATTTTTCAATATGCTTTCTGCTTCTAGCCATCGTAATAGAGTCTAAAAGTTTAAAAAAATCATAATTTTTATTTAACTCTCGGAGAAGATTTTTAGAAGTTCTCTTTTCTTGGGGAAGTTTAGACCAATCATTAAAAGTTTGTTGTGCTTTTTTTAAAACAGTATTGATAGAAGAAGAGATATTTAGTTTTTCATCGGCTTCATCTGTATGTCCTTCATAAGCTAAGGCAATTTGATTTTTAAGGTCGTTGAAGCGATTGTTTACAGGTGTAGCACTAAGCATGAGTAACTTTGTTTTTACACCAGTTCGTATGATGTCTAAGAGTTTTTGATACCTTGTAGTTTTCTCTTTTCTTGCATCATTATTTCTAAAATTATGAGACTCATCTATAACTATCAAGTCATAGTTAGCCCAATTTATACGAGATAAATCTACTCCATTTGAAAAGCCCTTTTCCCTAAGCAAATCCGTGTGATATAAAACATCGTAATTAAATCTATCTTTTAAAAGTGGATTATCCTCATAATTGTTTAAAAAAGTTTTCCAGTTATCTCCCAGTTTTTTAGGACACAATACTAAGATAGATTTATTTCTCTCTTGATAGTATTTTATAACTCCAAGTGCTGAAAAAGTTTTACCAAGACCAACACTATCTGCTAAAATACAACCATTATATTTTTCAAGTTTATTTATAAGTCCCAATACTGCATCTTTTTGAAAATCATATAGTGTATTCCAAATAACACTATCTTTAAAGCCTGTTTTATCATTTGCTAAATCATCTTCATTTATATCTTCTAAAAACTCATTGAAAATATGATAAAGAGTTAAATAGTATATAAATTCAGGAGAGTTTTCCTTATATAAATTGTTTATATAAGAGAGAACTTCATCTGTTATATCTTTTAAAATATCTTTATCAGTCCATACATTGTTAAAATTATCAAGAAACTCTTTTGTTGTATTAAGGTCATCAATTTTATTGATTATTCTTAATGCTGAATTATCTTTTTTATATCCAAAACCAGCACTACTAAACTCATTCATACCAATATATATAGATTTTTCATCTTCTCCATTGTCAAGTATCAACATAGGTTGTATGCTATTGTTTCCTTGGTTAGATTTAAATTTTACTCTATTTTCACACCATTTTTTACACTCTTTGGCAATATTTCTACCTTTTAGCTCATTTTTGAGATTAAGTTCAAATTCAGAGCCATTTATAGCTTTTTGCCTATTGGCTGAGTTTATCTTAAATAGTTTGGTATCTTTTTTCTTTTCATCTGTTTTGATAAAAGTAGGGTCAGTAAAAACAAATCTTAACTCATCTATGCCATTTAATTCTTTCTTCAAACTTTCATAACCATAAATGGAAAATATAGATGAAGCCACACTTATCTTGCTATTTTTAGTGATTGAGTTTTTCAAATCATCACCAACAATGCTGATTTTGTTATCAAAAGTTTTTATCATATACTTGCCTAGGTTTTAAATTTATTTGTAAAGTATTCCTTCACTATACAGAAATAAATATATTTATTGAGTTTTTTAACCATAGCTATTAACCTGAGTTCGACAACCTTCAAACCAACAAAAGCCCTTTAGAGTCGGTATTTGCAGTATCATTTAAGATATAAGAGTTAAGTAAATCCCTATCATTTTGAGAAAAATTAATAGAAGGCTTCTTTT
>Ga0256834_1002846_pt1 | contig 10645 bp, 13 predicted proteins | sample 4281140metaG_FD_190536 | JGI IMG/M metagenome (GOLD analysis project Ga0256834, IMG submission 190536) | Hydrothermal vent microbial communities from East Pacific Rise, Pacific Ocean - 4281-140 | ecosystem: Environmental > Aquatic > Marine > Hydrothermal vents | place: Pacific Ocean: East... | reverse complement strand
GCTGTGATTGCAATGTTGTTAGTGCCATTGATAGAAGCACTAACAGTTAAAGCAGCAAGCGCTGTTTCAAGATCTGCACGAGTATTAATTGAACTCATGTCAACTGTTTCAGCAGCAGCAGAGCCGTCAGTGATAGACAAAGTGCCTGTCATTGCTGCAACAGTAGCGTTTGTTGCGCCAACTTCAGTTGTATTAAAACCAAGACTAGCAATAGTTGCCGTGCCACCCATAGTGATTGTATCATCATTGTTAGCAGAAGTTACAACAAGTGAGCCATCAGTAAGGGCAATAGAGCCAGTAGCACCAAGCGCAGCATTCATGCCAGTCAAGAAATCATCAATATCTTGAGCTGAAGAATCAGCACCAGCTGTAAAAGTAGCTGTTGTTCCATCAATTTCAACAGTAACAGTTTGAGTGTTACCTATGCCTAATGTGTCTAGAGTATCAGCGCCAGTAATACCAGAAACTGTGCCAGTAATTGAGGCAGCAGTATCAGCAGCAATTGTGGCTGAGCCAGTTAAAGTTAATGCAGTTGTTGAACCTGCTGGTTTTTGTAGAGCCTGACGAGCTGTCGCCTGTGCAGATTCAACCAGTTTAGTGATAGCAGAAATGCCATCGTCTGCCGCTTTAACAGTTTGAACAGCGTTGCCAACTGAATCAAGAAGACGATTCAAGTCACCAGCACGGCTATTAAGTGAAGAAGCAGTAAAAAATGCTGTTGGATCATCAAGAGCAGAGTTAACTTTCAAACCAGTTGAAAGACGATTCTGTGTTGTTGACATCATGTCAGCAGTAGATTGTAGTGAAAGCAGGTTGGTACGCACTGCACTAGATAAGGTTATGTCGCCCATTATTGAACTCCTATTCAAGGTCGATTACTAAAAAATCTCTTTCTGAGATGACACCAATATGCACCAAAGAATTTGAAATTTAGTTAAAATTTGAAATATTATTTTTCTTCTTTGTTTTTACATGAATCCTAGAAAACTAAGGGTTGCATAGCTTGTTGTTATGTTTTTGCTCTCTATTTTAATGCTTTGGTAACAATAAAAGCAGTGATTATTGAAAATATTGTAATATTTTATTTCAAGAATCAGAATTAAGAATTGCTATATCAAACATAGTTTGAGATGATAATGGGTGGTTTTTGTTTGGCGCTGATTTTGCTCTAGTTATATTTAAGCAAAGTTCTTGATCTGCATCTTGTGCTTTTCTTTTGTGCTTTTCAAATTTCTGCCTGCTAGCTTTAGTTTTTGCTATTGGCTCAATGGTGCTGATAAACATAAATAATCCTGCAATTACCTTTTAGATTATTGCAGGATTACAAAAATTTATTTTAATGCCGTTATTTTGGGTTTAGCAATTTAATTCAAATTAGAATTAGTTTACAAGCTAAAGCGCCCGATCAAGCGATAATCCACTCAATGGTGCGGCGTTATCTGAGGTAAGCTTTGCGCCCGCACCATAAGTTTTTGGCTTACTGTTTGCACCCATGCTTTTTGCGACATCTGTAAGTAAATCTTGTGCCACGTTTTTTGCGCATGCAAGCACCCGTAAATTTTCGGCCATTTGTGTTGCGAGGCTCTCGTGTCGTTTTTTTAATTGCGATATTTCAATCGGTGCTTCAAGTTTTAAGCGACCTGCTTCTCGTTTTACTGCTCGTGCAAGCGTGACATAGTCTTGTGACATTTGTGATTTTTTTGGTGTTAAGATGCTGGCTTTTTTTAACTCGCCAGCACGTAACAACATGGTTTCTTCATTCATAACATCAAGAAGCGCATCAAGAGCCGTGACGGTTTTGCCGCATAATTCTTTGGCGTTAAGTTGATCTAGTTGGCTTAAGCGTTCTGCTGCGCTCATGTTTATTGCCCCTTGTTAGTGTTTGAATTGTAAATTTCTGCCGCCATTGCGGGTGAATTGCTTAGTTGTTTTTCGCTCTCTTGAATGGTGATTAGGTTAGACATGATTTGATCAGCTAAACCCAAGCCGCCATTTTGTGACAATAGATTTGCATATTGCTCTGATTGCATTGAGCGCCATGTTTCTTCACCATATCCACCACCAAATAACCCCTCGGTTTTTAATGATGAAAACATTTGGCTCATTAGAGTGTTCAAAAACACACCCTCTAGCTCTTGCGCCTTTTTTTCTAAATCATTGTAAGGCAGTGGAATTGAGCTTGTGCTGGCTTTGCTTGAGATGAGAGGTGAGGAAATATCCATTTTACAGCACCTCCACTTCTGCTTGCAATGCGCCTGCTGCTTTTATTGCTTGCAATATGGCTATTAAATCACGAGGGCTAATGCCAAGCGAGTTAAGCCCATCGACTAATTCTTGCAGGGTAATAGATTCACGCATCATGGCTAAATTGCTTCCTGCCAGTTCAACCCCTAAATCTGTGCGTGGCAAAACTACGGTTTCACCAAGAGAGAGTGGGTTGGGTTGTGAGGCAACAGGAGTTTCAGAGATTGTAACTGTTAAATTGCTTTGCGCAATGGCAACGGTGGAAACTCGCACGTCTTTGCCCATCACGATAATGCCAGAGTTTTCATCAATTACAACTTTGGCGCTAAGGTCTGTTTGAATAACTAATTGTTCAATGTCGGTTAGAAGATCAACAATATTGCCATTGAAATTTTTAGGTAGGGTTAGGCGAACAGTTGCAGGGTCTTCTGGAATTGCTGCTGCTGTGCCGATATAATCATTTATACCAAGGGCAATGCGTCTGGCGGTGGTTAAATCTGGGTTGCGTAAAGCAAGGCGTAAAGATCTCTGTGCGCCAAGTTTGAAATTGGTTTCTCGCTCAATTAAAGCGCCGTTAGAGATTCGCCCAGTGGTCGGTACGCCTGAAATTATGGTTGCGCCATCGCCTGATGCCTTAAAGCCATTGATTAAAACAGGACCTTGGGCAATTGCATATACTTCGCCATCTGCACCAAGCAGGGGGGTAACTAATAATGTGCCGCCTTGCAGGCTGTCTGAATCGCCTAACGAGGCAACCGAAATATCAATTCTTGAGCCTTGGGTAGCAAAGGGTGGGAGGTTTGCGGTTATCATTACGGCGGCGACGTTTTTTGTTCTTACTGATTCGCCACGGGTGTTTACACCAAGACGCTCAAGCATTGCTTGAAGACTTTGGCGGGTGAATGGTGAATTGTTCAAGCTGTCGCCCGTGCCATTTAGACCGACAACTAATCCATATCCAACCAGTTGATTTTCACGTATTCCCTCTATATCCACAATGTCTTTAATGCGAGCAGGGGCGCTAAAGGCAAGCTGTGTCATTGCCATCACAATAAGAAAAGTGAGGCTAAGAAACAGTACTTGCCAAAGATGAATTTTTTTAGTTTTGCCGTATATCATATTTTTATCCCGTATCTTTTTATATCTTTTGCACCCATCCCCATGGTTGCCACTAAGATCATCAATTACATTGCGAAAATCGTGCCAAGAATCTTTTGTTTAAGGTGTTACTTGGTAAGTGCTTGATTTTATTCCCTGAATTCTTGGTTTTCACTTTGGTTAAGTTCAAGTAAAGCTTAGAAATATGTGGAAGGGGCAATTTTTGCCCAGCTTGTTAAGTAAATTTTAACCATGATGGGCAAAATTTGCCTAAATAGAATCTATCTTTGGTGGTTTATGCGAATTGAAAGCTCAAATAGGGCAAGCAAAATTAAAGACAAAGTGGGCGCTTCTAGGAGTTCTGGGGCGGGTGCTATCTTTAGGCCTGATATGGGGCAATCGGCAGAGCGGGCTAATTCTGTTGCCACTAATAACCCAGTTGCGCCTGTTGATGCTTTGTTGGCTTTGCAGGGGGTAGAAGACCCTATTTTTGCTAAGCGAAAAGCCTTTGTTCGTGGTGAAACCATGCTTGATATTTTAGAAAATATGAAGACTGATTTATTGGCAGGAAATGTTAATGAAAGTCATTTGAATAAATTGTTGGCAACTGTGCAGCAGGCTAGGACTAAGTCTGATGCAAAGCTTGATGCAATAATTGATGATATTGAGCTTCGTGCTAAGGTTGAGTTAGCAAAATTGGGTCATTTTTTATAGCAAATTTGTTATAATTGTTAATCAAATTGTTTGAATTAAAATCACACTTGCTCATTGCCTCTTGTGTCACTATATAGGGGCTGACTTTTTAAGTGAAAAAGCGAGTTGATTATGACTGAAGCACAAAAAAACATTTTGCCTGAAGGTGGGGATTTTATGAACCCAAATCAGCAAGAATATTTTAAGAATAAATTGCAGGCTTGGAAAGAGGACTTGTTGCGCGATAGTCGTGATACGGTTGAAAACTTGCAAGAAGATAGTCAAAATCACCCTGATGCGGCAGATCGTGCTTCGTCTGAAACAGATAAATCACTTGAATTGCGAACGAGAGACCGTCAGCGTAAACTTATTTCAAAAATTGATGCGGCATTAAGGCGTATTGCTGATGGAAGTTATGGTTATTGTGAGGTTAGTGGCGAGCCAATTAGCCTTGGTCGCCTCGATGCCCGCCCAATTGCAACCCTGTCGCTTGAAGCGCAAGAAAAACACGAAAAGCGTGAAAAAGTTTACCGTGATGATTAGAGTTTAACTCTAGGTATAATAAACAAATTTTAGTCTCACTGTTACATTGTGGTATGTATTTTGTTTTCTTGCTACTGCTCTTTGTTTCGATGTTATTGCAGTATTCACCACAATGACAGCACAGGGTGGCTAAGGATTTACCTAAAAACTTATTTATAAAAAGAAAAAAGGGGTGTAGCTGATACGGAAATATAGCTACACCCCTCTTTTGGTTTCTGGCAACTCTTTTATTAAAATTGCCAGAAGTCAGGAATTGCGCAACATTAGTTTGGGGAGAAGCGCAATTCCTTGGGATTGTTAGAATGGCAAGATTGCATCTAAAACTTGTGCGCCATATCTTGATTGTTGCATGTCTGATATTTGTCCTCGTCCGCCATAAGCAATTCTTGCTTCGGCGATTTTTGATGAAACAATGGTGTTGTCAGCGCCTACATCTTCTGGACGAATTATGCCTGCTATAATTAACTCACGAACCTCAAAGTTAACTCTTACTTCTTGGCTGCCCTCGATTACTAGATTTCCGTTTGGTAATATTTGTGTAACCACTGCTGCAACACGAGTTTCAAGTTTTTCACTTCGATTAACCGAGCCGTTGCCAGTGTCTTTTATGCCAGAATTTGTATCAATGGCAGTGGCAACGGGAATGGTTGGGGCAACTGAGGTTAGTGCTGCACCAAATAATCCGCCAAGTCCTGCGCTATTGGTTGAAGAACGAGAGCGAGAGGTTTTGTTGGCAATTTGTGCTTTGTCAGAAATTGTCACGAGAACGGTTAGAATGTCACCTACACGGTGCGCTCGTTGGTCTTTGAAAAAGCCTTTTGCATTGCTTCGAAATAACGAATTTGGCTGATAAGAAACTGGAGCAACTTCTGGCATTGGCATTGTTACTGGTCTGTAACCTGCTTGTGCGGTTGGGTTAGCTATTGCTGTTAATGTTGGTGTTTTGCCAATGTTTGCTAGGCGTTCTGCGGTTGAGCAAGCGCTGGTTACAGAAACTAGAGTGATGATGGCGAGTGTTTTAATAAGGTTGGTTTTCATTGTTCTAGCCTTTTGTATTTCTGATATTTGGAGCGTTATTGATAATTTCTACTGCGCCTGATTTAGTCGCAATTCCACGAACTATTTGTTTTGATGAGGTATTTAGAACCGATACAATTTCGCCCTTTGCGGCAGAATTTAATGCCTGTCCACTGGCGGTTAATGTAAGAGGGCCTTTTTTGAAATAAAGGGTGACTATTTGTGATCGTTTCACAATTTCTGGCTCAATTATATCTGATGGGCGTATTAACATGCCTGCACGAGTTGGGCGCAAAAGTTGTTTGCCTATAATCTGCTCTAGTGTCGCAAAACCAGAGTTTTGTGCATATCTCATGGCAACAGGTAGCATTTCAATATTGTTTGCCAAGATGATTGCGCCTGTGTTTAACGATGTTTTTAGGTGAGGAACTTCTATCATTAAGTTTAATGTTCCTGCTAATTCATGGGTTTTTTTCTCACCTGCTATTTGAAAAATAGCAGAAAATCTATTTGAAGAAGGAGTGTAGTTTAGCTGTTTTAATTGAGCTGGCTCACTTGCAGAAGTTGAATAGGTTGGGGTGAAATCTGTGCTAAACTTTGGCTTAGCAAAAACACCACCGCTTAAAATTCCTTTTGATTTTAATTCATCAATAATCAAATTATTTAGAGCTTGAGTTTCTACCAAAAAACCAGTGCGAGAAACAGATACTGAATAAATCCCGTCAGTGCCATAGTCTAATAAGCCAACCTTTGCAGCTGCTTGGCGAATGGATTGTAAGCTTACTGTGCCAGTTGTGCCCGGAGCAGGGGAGCGAAATAGGGCGCTTTCAGCATTAATGCCTGCATTATCAAACATATCTCCAATTGTTACTACTGCACTTGAAATTTTGATTGACGGTTTTAATATTGGCGCAGCGGTAGCAGGGATAACAACCATGCTCATTAAACTGAGTAGTGCTAGCTGTAAGATAGTTTTTGATTTGTTTGTTTGATTAAAAATCATTCTCTTAGCCCTTAGAATAAGTTGGTTGATGCTTTTAGCATCTCGTCTGCGCCAGAAATTACTCTTGCGTTCATTTCATATGCACGTTGGGCGGCGATTAGATCTGAGATTTCAGTCACCGCATTTACGTTTGATGATTCAAGATAACGGTGAAGCAGGTTTCCCATGCCATCTGCTCCAGGAGAAGATACTTGTGGAGTGCCACTGGCTGCGGTTTCAAGGTAGAGATTTTGCCCAATTGCTTTTAGCCCTGCTTTGTTGACAAAATTTGCTAATTGTAACTGCCCTAGTTGCGTTGGAGTAGAATCATTATCTAAAAATGCTTCAACTGTTCCATCTGCGCCAATAGAAACAGAATTAGCGTTTTGCGGAATAACAATACCCGGATCAACAGTATAGCCATCGGTATTTACAATCTGTCCCGTGGCATCTCTTTCAAACGAGCCATCACGAGTATAGGCGGTGCGCCCATCTGGCATTTGAATGGTGAAAAATCCATCACCACGAATTGCGACATCTAAATCTTTTTGGGTTGGCACTACGCTGCCTTGCGACATGATGCGAGCGGTTGCTGAGGTTCTTACGCCTGAGCCAATTTCCACACCAACGGGAACTAATGTTCCTGCGCCTGAAGTTTGCGTACCTGCAGCACGATGAGTGTTATAAAGCAAATCTTGGAATTCAGCCCGCTGGCGTTTATAACCTGTGGTTCGCATGTTGGCGATATTGTTGGAGATAACTTCAACATTGCGCTCTTGTGCTGCCATTCCTGTTGCTGCGATATATAGTGCTTTCATTGTTAAAAGTCCTTTTTCTTAGGCTAGAGTGCCAAGTTTTTGAATTGCTGATTGACGGAGGTCATTATGAGCTTTTTGCATTTTTGAAACTGTCTCATATGCACGAGATACTCTAATCATTTGAGCCATCTCCATAACGCTTGATACGTTTGATTTTTCAATTGTGCCTTGTGAAACTTTGGTTGCGTAATCAAGTTCAGGGTTAATACCTGCAAACAGATTATCGCCCTCACGAGTTAGGCTTTGCGGATTTTCAAAGGATACAACTTTAAGACGACCTTTAGTGCCGTTGCTGGTTGAGATAAAACCTTCGCCATCAATAACGATATTTGTTTCTCCCGATTCAAAGCGTATCTGCCCGCCCTCAGATAAGACTGGGTTGCCATTGTTGGTAACAAGTATGCCCTCATTATTGATTTTAAGCTCTCCATTGCGAGTGTAACGCTCGCCATTGGGAGTTTGGATTGTTAAAAAACCATTTCCCTGCAATGAAACGTCTAATTCATTGCCAGTCTGCACAATTGCGCCGCCAGTGAAGTTATGAATTGTTGCCCAATCTTGCGTATAAGAAAGAATTTGGTCATTTGCTGTGAAATCTTTATCACGAGCAACTGGCATTTTATATTCTTCAAATAATAGTGTTTCGACCTTAAAGCCAGTGGTGTTGATATTTGCGATATTATTCGCAACAACATCCATTTGCCGCCTTAAAGCGATTTGACGTGATAATCCTATTAACTGCGCGTTTTCCATTTTGCGCTTCTCCGTATCTTTTTTTAACCCAGTGCTTCCCCAAGCGGCGGGCTTGCCAACTACATTGCACAGAGCGTGCCAACTAATTTAATTGTGCAAAAACAAATACTTAGAAAAATTAAGGTTGGTTTTTAGCTAGGAATAACTGAATTGGTGGGCAAATATTGCTAGGCAATTTTTACCTAACAACTCAAAAAAGTAACTATTCGTTAACCATATCCCTTTTACTTCTATTTAGACAAACTAAGATTCCCTATTGATTAGGAAAACAAAGAAAAGCAAATGGCAGAAGAAGCTGAAACTGAAGAAATTGAAAACGAAGAAAGTGAAGAGCAAGAGGGTTCTCAAGCACCAAAAAAGAGCAAGAAGAAGCTTTTCATTATAATAGGTGCTGCCTTATTAGTGGTTTTGCTTGGGGCGGGGGCTGCCTATTTCTTCTTGTTCAAAGGTAAAGGCAAATCAGATGAGGCTGTTGTTGAGGTTATTCCTGCTTATTTTTATGATTTGGCGCCAATCACAGTTAATCTTAGTACGATAGGCGATGAGGACGTTAAGTTTCTAAAAATCTCAGTTTCTTTAGAAATGGCAGATGAAGCAATGCTTGAGATAATCGAGCCTCGTATGGCACGAGTTCATGACGCCTTTCAGGTGTATCTGCGTGAGCTTCGCCCTTCTGACTTAGAAGGCTCGGCGGGTGTTTATCGCCTTAAAGAAGAATTGCGTCGCCGAGTAAATTTGGCAATTTCTCCAGCAAAAATAGACAATATTCTATTTAAAGAAATCTTGGTGCAATAGGAGCAAATATGTCAAATAGCGATCAAGATAGTTTGAGTGAAGACTGGGGTTTGGACGAATTAGGTCTTGGCGATGATTCATCTAACAAAGACAACTCTACTGCAAAAGCTGAAGATGATGCGCCTGATGATGCGATGGCGGCTGAATGGGAGGCAATGATTGAGGGTGATGGTGATGAAGGTGAAAGCGGCAACGCTGTTGATCGTGTTCTGAATCAAGATGAGATTGATAATCTTTTAGGCTTTGATGCAGCGGCAGTTAGTGATGTTGAGCTTAGTGGTGTGCAGGCAATTATCAACTCAGCGCTAGTGTCATATGAGCGCCTGCCAATGCTTGAAATTGTGTTTGATCGCTTGGTTCGCCTTGCAACAACATCATTGCGCAATTTCACCTCTGATAATGTTGAGGTATCACTTGATTCAATAACTTCAGTTCGTTTTGGCGATTATCTTAACTCGATTCCCTTGCCTGCAATTATCAGTGTTATTCGTGCCGAAGAATGGGAAAATTACGGTTTGCTTACAGTAGATAGTGGGCTTATTTATTCTATGATTGATGTTTTACTTGGTGGTAGGCGTGGCTCTGGCGTTATTAGAGTTGAGGGTCGTCCATATACCACTATTGAAATGGCACTTGCACGTCGCATGATTGAAGTTATTCTTGAGGATACAAGAAAGGCGTTTGAGCCATTAACACCAATTAGTTTTACTCTTGATCGCTTGGAAACAAACCCTCGTTTTGCAACTATTTCACAGCCCGCAAATGCTGCCATATTAATTGAATTACGTATAGATATGGACGATCGTGGCGGTAATATTGAAATCTTGTTGCCCTACGCTACGGTTGAGCCTGTGCGTGAGCAGCTTATGCAAGCATTCATGGGTGAGAAATTTGGGCGTGATCCAGTTTGGGAGGGGCATCTTGCTACTGAAATTTATGCAGCAGAAACTGAAGTAAAAGCAGTTTTGCATGAGATGGATATTCCACTTACAAAAATCATGTCACTAAAAGAGGGCGAAACAATTATGTTGGATAGAACGCCCAAAGATCCAATTAAAATATGCTGTGGTGATGTTAATGTTAGTGAGGCATTAATGGGTCATGTAGGTAAAAATGTTTCAATTAGAGTTACAAGCCCATTAAACCCGCCAAAGGTAACTATGGCGGTTTTTGAGGCAATTGGCGAGCAAATGGAGAATAAATAATGGGTAATCTTTCACTAGGTTTAATGGTTGAAATTTTGGTGGCATTGTTGCTGGTTATTACAATCGGTTATTGTGTGGTTCTTAATGCTAAGCTTAAAAGGCTGCATGGAGATCGTGATGCGCTTAAACAAATGGTGGGTGATCTTATAAATGCTACAAATATGGCAAACTCTGCAATAAAAGGTTTGCGTCAATCTGCAAGCGAAGCTGATAATATGTTAAGCGCTCGTCTTAGTGAGGCTGATAAATTTAGTGTTGAGTTAGCAAATCATATTAGTGCTGGTCATTCTGTGCTTGAAAAAATTACTCGCATTACTAGTGAGGCAGGACGTAACAATTCATCAAAGGCGTCTGTTGGGGTGGGTTCTGGTGCAAGTGAAGCGCTAAAAAGATTAAAAGAATTTCAAAAACGCCGGGAGAATGCGGCGTGAAATCAATTCGTCTTTTACCAATTGTAATAATGGCTAGCGTTGCTTTGTTGGCACTAAAAACTATTG
>Ga0256834_1002845_pt1 | contig 10648 bp, 12 predicted proteins | sample 4281140metaG_FD_190536 | JGI IMG/M metagenome (GOLD analysis project Ga0256834, IMG submission 190536) | Hydrothermal vent microbial communities from East Pacific Rise, Pacific Ocean - 4281-140 | ecosystem: Environmental > Aquatic > Marine > Hydrothermal vents | place: Pacific Ocean: East... | reverse complement strand
CCTGTTCATATTGCTGGCTCTTTGGGCATAAACCACTGGAATGGACGAGAAAAAGTGCAATTACGGGCTATTGATGGTTTTAGCCCATAATTTGAATGTTAAAGTAGAAAATTATTAATATTATTCAAAAGCATTGAACTGGCAAATTTATTTGTGAACCAGCCTTTTTTATCAATAGTTTGAATATGGGCAAAATCCGTCTCCCATGCCAAGCGAATAGTCGCCTTTGCTTACCAAGTAATCCTTGTAGCCCTCATAAAGGCCATCATTAAATGCCTGCTCCCACCCTTGTAAACCACATTTGAATTGCAGGGTTTCTGATTGTGCGCTGTTTTGCGGCGTGTAATTGTAGCTACCAAATAAAAACCCTCCATCGTAACACTCGCAGGTAGTACCAGGGGTCGCACCAGCAAGTGGTGTGATTTGCGCTAGTGCAGGAGATCCGATCATCATCGCTAGAATAATTGCAGTTGTTGTTTTCATTTTATGCCCCAATTCAAAATAAAAACCAGTATCAGGCTTTTAGTGTCATAGCACTACCTCATATGGGCTAAAATATCACAATATACTAAACTATTCATAATGATATGCCAATTTGCTATCTGAGTGATTGATGGTTTTATAGCCCATAATTTTGACACTTGAAATATTTATGCTACATTACTATTTATACTTTAGGTGATGTTATGGGAAATGTTGTAACTAAAGGACAAGATAATAAAGGTGGTTTTTGGCTAAATATTAGCTCAAGAATTACGGAATTGCTTGGCGCAAATTTGTTTGGAACACCCAAATGGGGTGCGCTCTCTATAACTTTACCCAATGGTCGCACACGTACTATTGGCGATAGATCTTCAAAAAATCACGCTCATCTTAAACTAAATAATCTCAAGCTTTTTAGCCAAATAAAAAGAAGAGGAACGGTTGGCTTTGCTTCTAGCTATATGAGAGGCGATATTGAAAGCAATGATTTAGTCAATGTTTTTAGGTTCTTTTTGAAGAATAAAGAATTGTTCGACAAAGCAGGAAAAGGGCTAATTAAACGAGCAGCACACGATCTTGCTTATCATTTATCTCGCAAAAATACCAAGCAAGGCGCAAGGAGAAATATTGCTGAACATTATGATTTGGGCAATGATTTTTATTCGCTTTGGCTTGACCCTTCAATGACATATTCCTCTGCTTTTTTTGAGAATGAAAACCAGACACTTGAGCAAGCGCAAATAGCAAAATTTCAAAAAGCCGCAACAATGGCTGATATAAAACGGGGCGCAAGGGTTTTTGAAATAGGTTGCGGGTGGGGCGGATTTGCCAAGTTTTTAGCTCAACAATATAAAGCAAAAACCTATGGCGTATCACTATCAAATCAGCAGCTAAAATATGCAAGAAGCGTAATAAAAAATGAGGGCTTAGAAGATTTGGCCTCATTTCATTTTGAAGATTATCGAGATGGCAAAGGTGAATATGATAATGTTTGCTCAATAGAAATGATAGAGGCGGTAGGCGAGGAACATTGGGGTGAGTATTTTAGGGCAGTGCATGATAGGCTAAAAATTGGCGGCAAAGCTGCCATTCAGGCTATAACAATTAGCGAGAGTAATTTTACTCATTATAAGAATAACCCTGATTTTATCCAACGTTATATTTTCCCCGGTGGTATGTTGCTAACCAAACAGGCAATGTATGAGCAGGGCAAAAGGGCAGGGTTAGAGCTAGAGCAAAGCGAATTTTTTGCAAAATCTTATGCAAGAACATTGGCAATTTGGCGTGAGAATTTTATTGAGCAATGGGAAGCAATAAAGCAGCTTGGCTTTGATGAAGAATTTAAGCGTAAATGGATTTATTATCTAAGCTATTGCGAGGCAGGTTTTGATGAGGGCATTATTGATATTGGCATTTATCAGTATAAAAAATCAGAAAAATAATGATTGACATTGTAAGTTAGTGTGTTACACATATATAACACTAACTAGGCATTGCACATGATTATATGGAACGACAAACAACCAATATACATTCAAATTAGACAAAGAATTATTGATTTAATTTTGTCTGGCGGGGCAAAAGAAGATGAACCATTGCCCTCTGTTCGTCAAATTGCAGCAGATTTTTCTGTTAATCCACTCACGGTAACTAAGGCTTATCAGTCTTTATTAGAGCTTGAGGTTATCGAAAAAAAGAGAGGTGTTGGTATGTTTTTATCCACTGATGCTCGTAAGAAATTGCTAAAATATGAAAAAGAACAATTCATCAATCAAGAATGGCCAAATATTGCAAAACGAATAGAGGCGCTTGGGTTAAGCGCTAAAGATCTTATTACAAAAAACACTAGAAAGAAATAAAATGCAAACAAATGACGCAATAGTTGAGGTTAAGGGTTTAGTCAAAAATTATGGCAAAAAACAAGTGCTACACTCCATTGATTTTACAATTCCTAGAGGTAGAATTTACGGGCTTATTGGGCATAATGGTGCAGGAAAAACCACCGCAATAAACGCTTTGCTTGGGCTGATTTCTTATGAAGGTGATGTGAAGGTTCTTGGACTAAACCCATTTACCAACCGCTCGAAAATGATGCTGGATACCGCTTTTATTTCTGATGTTGCTAGTCTGCCACGTTTCCTAAAAGTTACAGAATTATTGAGTTTGGTAGAGGATATTCACCCCAATTTTAACCGCCAAAAAGCTGAGCAAATTCTAGCTGATGGCGATATAAGAGATAATGTGAAAATCAAGAGCCTTTCTAAAGGCATGATGGCGCAACTTCATTTAGCAATCGTTATGGCGATAGATGCTAAGCTTTTAGTGCTTGATGAGCCAACGCTTGGTCTTGATATTACATTTCGCAAAAAATTCTATAGGCGATTGGTCGAGGATTATATGAGTGAAAACCGATCTATCCTAATCACCACGCACCAAGTTGATGAGATTGAACATTTGCTTACAGATCTGATTTTTATTCGTGATGGTAGGATAGTTTTAGATGCTAATATGGATGATATTTCTAATAGATATATTCAGATTTTGGTTGCACCAGAAGCAAAGCAAGAGGCGATGGCGCATAATCCCATCTTTACGACAAAGCAAATGGGACAAGATATTATGATTTTTGATGATTTGGAGGAGGAAATTGCAAAAGCTTTTGGCATAATTAGCACACCTTCAATTTCAGATTTATTTGTCGCCCTTATGGAGAAAAAAGACGCAAGCCAAAAAGCCGCAACAATGGGAGCAGCAAAGTGAGTATTTCGATCCTAAAAACAACAATAGCCCTTTTGAAAAAAGAACTAATTGAGCATAAAGTGGCATTCATTTATGTTCCAGCGATTTTCATAATAATTATCACACTAACTTTTTTGTTTGGCATGATGAATAATGGAAATGTTTGGCAAAGGGGTGCTTTTGTTGCGTCCAATTCGGATGCTAGATTTGATCTGTTTAATTTCACTTATGCAGCATCAGTTATGGGTTGGCTGCTCTTTATGTTGATAATGCTGTTCTTTTATTTTGCCGCCAGCTTTAGTTCGGACAGGAAAGATAATGCGCTACTTTTTTGGAAATCCTTACCAGTTTCCGACCTGCAAATTATATCAACAAAAACTATAGCTGGCATGATTATGTTTCCGATTGTAATAATGGCATGGTCAATTATTGCAGCTATTGCGACTTATATTGCATTTTTGCTGGTAAGCATCAATATTCCGATAGTTTCTGCCCTTAATCTAGCACCAAGCGTGCCAACTTTCTTAAACCTGCTAGCTTCTATGTTGGTGCTATTTACCCTAACTTTATTGTGGTATTTGCCATTATTTAGTGCAGTCGGATTGCTGGGAACAATTTTACGTGGCTGGGCTGTACCTGCTTTCATTTTAATTATGCTAGTGGGTTCTGGAGTTGAAGCGCTAGCAACATTTAGCGGGGAAGGGTATTTTGCAGCTCTAATGGAACAGCGTTTCAAAGCTCCTTTTATTATCCTATCTGAAATATTACCAAATATGGAACATGCTAACCCAATTAATGGATTAAAACTTACGGAAATAATTTCTATAAAAAACTTCGCACCAAACTTTGCCTCAAGCATTGATTGGGTAGGAATGATTTTAGGTTGGGTTGCTGCTGGCATATTTATCTTCATAGCCAGCGAATATCGCCGCCGTAGGATTCAGGCTTAATAAAGTGATCTAGTTGAAGAAATAATGCGACAAGAATAAACTACTCTTCGCATTTTCGTTAATTTGTCTCTGCACTTCCCCCGACTTGATCGGGGGTCTACGTGTATTCTGGCTGAGATCCCTGCTCAAGGCAAGGAAGGGCGAGTAATACAAGGGCAAGTTCTATTAGCAAGTTATAAATAGTAGAATGGAAAAAGAAATGTATAACCTTGAGATAAGTAAAAACTTAAGATATTTATCAATATCAAAAAATTAAATTTCAAGTTTTTGTTGCTGAGAATTATTATTTTAGCTTAAAAGATAATCATGTTTAATTTTGAAAAATTCAACCATACCACCTCAATCTGGGATAGCGTTGCTTCTTCGAAGGAGCAGGCGCACATATTAGATCGTGATATTAGCGCTGATATTATAATTATTGGCGCTGGAATTGTTGGCCTTTCTAGTGCGCTTCATATGGCAAAGAATGGGCATAAAGTAGTTGTGATTGAGGGTAGGCGAATTGGGTCAGCCGCCTCAGGGCGCAATAATGGGCAAGTTATTCCTGTCCTTTCGGGTGCAGAGCCAGATGAAATTATAAAGAGATATGGCGAGGTGGGCGAGCGGTTTGTTGCGCTGATTAGAGATAGTGCAAATTATTTATTTCAGCTGGCAAAAGATGAAAATATTGAATGCGAGGCAGAGCAAACAGGTTGGTTTCAACCTGCGCATTCATTGGCGCATTTATCTATTAGCGAATGGCGAAATTCTGCATGGCAAAAATATGGTGCGCCATGCAAAATGCTTGATAGGGATCAGGCTAGCGCAATGATTGGCTCAAAAAACTGGTATGGCGGAATGTTAAATCCAACAGGTGGGCATATTAACCCACTAATGTTTACTCAAGGCTTGGCAAAAGCTGCCAAACGATACGGAGTGCAAATTTTCGAAAATAGCCCTGCCTTAACTATTCAAAACAAGGGAGATAGTTGGCAAGTTAGCACCAAACATGGGCAGGTAAAGGGAAATAAATTATTGCTGGCAACAAATGCCTATAGCGATGATTTAGTACCTAATTTACAGCCTAAAGTTGCAAAATCTATTGTCCCAGTGATTTCCTTTCAATTAGCAACAAAACCATTGAACAAACAATTACAAAATAGCATTATTCCAAAGCGTCAAGCAATTTCAGACACAAGAGGAGATTTGCAATATTTTCGCTATGATGCACGCAATCGCCTGATTTCTGGCGGTGCACTTATTTATAAGGGCAATGCAAAGCAACGATTAAAAAAACTTGTTGGCAATCGCTTAGCAACAGCTTTCCCACAAATGGGAAGGCCAGAATTTACCCATATCTGGTCTGGTTATATTGGAGTAAGCCAAGATCGTTTCCCCCATTTTTATCAGTTGGGCGATGGTTTTTGGAGTTGGTCGGGCTGCAATGGGCGTGGCTTGGCGCTCGCTGCTTCGCTTGGTCGTGAATTTGCAGCAATTATTGATGGCAAAACCGATATTGCTTTGCCTCTAAGTGAGCCAAAGCCATTTGCATTTCATTCCGTAGCACGAAAACTTGCCCCATCAGCGCTTGCCTATTATCGTTGGAAAGACAAACAAAAACCAAAAAAAAGGCGATTATAAAATGAGCAAAGAGAAACCCCAAACCATTCCAATGCAAACCATATCAATGATTGAGCAAAGGCGCATTGAGGCACAAATTGTTAAAAATATCTATGATGTTTTACTTGAACGATATGGTGAGCAAGAGGCAAATAAAGCAATAGAAATAGCAATAAAAAAAGCCGCCATTGAGCAGGGAGAAAAATTTCGTAAATTAAACGGAAAAGAGCCAAGCCTAGAAGATTTTGCTGAGCTTGGAAAATTATGGGAAATGGGCGGCGCTCTAAAGCGAAAAATGCACAAAAAAACAAAACAGCATCTAGAATATGATATCACCCATTGCGCCTATGCAGATATGTATAAGGAAATGGGACTAGCCAAAATTGGGCATTTATTGTCATGCAATCGAGATGGAACATTTTGCATTGGCTATAACCCAAAAATGAAACTAACTAGAACTCAAACCATAATGGAGGGGGCAAAATTTTGTGACTTTCGTTATGAATTAAGCTGATAGTTTACTAAATGCATTTAGCTAATGTTTTGATTGTTTTTGGTTTTTAATAAAACGATTGGACAGAGCGTGTGGGTTTATTGTGATAATTGGTATAATGCTTGATGATACTTTAACGCATTATAGTATTTGGCATTGAAAATGCTAAACACTATAGATATCAAGATTAACTAGTACGTTCACGCCAACACAGCCCAGCAAAGACACTAAAGCGAGCAATTATACTTCATTTGACATTTATATTTATCTATTCTAGTGCTAGAATATGAAAAAGAGACTCACTAATGCAGAATTGGCAATTCTTAGTCTGGTCAATGAAGCGCCGAGATATGGTTATGAAATTGAGAAATTGATTAAAGAGCGTGGAATGCGGGAATGGACGGACATTGCTTTTTCTTCGATTTATTATGTTTTGGCACGGCTTGAAAAGGCGGAGCTAATTACGCCGATTATGTTAGATACTAGGGCTGAAAATTCTAAAGAGCCAAAAGCATTTTATATTACAAAGAGGGGTGGTGAAGAGCTTTTTATAGCGCTGAAGGGCTCGATTGAAAAGCTAGAGCCGCAAACAAATCCTTTAATGCTTGGAATGGCTAATTGGGCGATGTTTGAAAAAGGTGAGGGGGTTGCCTCTCTTAAAAAGCGTGATGGTGCAATCGCTAAAGAAATTGCCCGCCTGAAAGAAAAAGCAAAACAAAGCGCGTTACCTGACTTTGTGATGAGCATGTTTGAACATGCAATTTTGCAAATGCAGGCGGAGCGAAAATGGATTGCAAACACAATTAAAAACTTGGGAGAAAAACAAATGAAAAAAGAAGATATAAAGAAAAAGCTAAAGGAATTTTATCAGCCAACGCACAAAGAATTTTCTATTGTTGATGTACCAGAAATGCCATTCGTAATGATTGATGGCGAAGGCTCGCCCAGTGATAAGGCTTATGGTAAAGCGGTTGCGTGGCTTTATTCGGTTATCTATCCGATAAAATTCATTGCCAAAAAGAAATATGGCAAAGATTTTGTTGCTCCGCCACTTGAAGGGCTTTGGTGGGCTGATGATATGAATGATTTTATTGATATGAATAAAGATAATTGGAAATGGCGCATGATCATTACATTGCCTGATTGGGATAGGGGTGAGCTGCAAGAATTGTTTGATGAGGCGGTAGAAAAGGCTACTAAGAAACTTGGTGATAGGCCGCCAAGCCTACGCATGGAAGATTTTACTGAGGGGAAATCTGTGCAAATCATGCATATTGGCCCCTACAGTGAAGAAGGTCCAACCATTGCCAAAATGCACAATGAATTTATGCCAGCTAATGGCTTAGTTCCAAGAGGGTATCATCATGAGATATACCTAAATGATCCACGAAGAGTTGCTCCAGAAAAGTTGAGAACCATTTTACGGCAGCCTGTAAAAGCTATTTGAACAAGCTAACTTGCAATTCTTGTCACTTAAGTAATAATATCAATATATAGTGTTTTTCAATAACATATATTAAGGATTATTAGGTGAGAAGTTTTGGCAAATGGATATTTGTTGGTTTTCTAATTATTCTTGTTTCTGCCTGCCAGCCGCGCAAGCCAGAATATGATATTGCCTCTGCAGTGCAGCAAGATAATGCAAAAGAATTAAGTCAATATTTAGCTGAGGGTGGAGATCCAAATAAGGAAAGTCGCTTTGGCGATCCTTTGCTATATTTGGCTACTGGTAGGCAGGGCGGTGAGGACGTTACCAGATTGCTTCTTAATGCAGGAGCTGATGTAAATGCGGTTGGGCGCAATGGTATTCATGCTCTAGTTAGTGCGGCAAGTTGGTGCAATATTGAAGAGATAAAGCTATTATTAAACGCAGGTGCTGATGTGAATATAAAAAGCAAAAAGAATAAAACAGCGCTCAACTCGGTTTGTAAAACCCCCAAAAATCGCCGTGCGCAAACTATTGAGCTTCTCATTTCTGCCGGTGCAGAATAATTTATGGCGCTGATTGGCGAATATTTTCCTCTTATAATTGGCTTGATTGGGGCAGGGGTTCTGGCTGGTCTATTGGCTGGGCTATTCGGTGTTGGTGGTGGTATTATTATGGTGCCTGCTATGGCAATGGCGTTTGGCTTTATAGGAATTAGCGCAAATATTTATCACCATGTTGCAGTTGGCACATCTTTGGCGGTGATAATCGCTTCGGGTACATCTAGCGCTTTGGCGCATTTTAGGCGTGAAGCGGTGATGTTAGATATTGTTAAATTATGGGCGCTTCCCATTATCATTGCCTCACTTTTGGGCGGGCTAATGGCACGCTATTATTCTGGTGATATGCTTAGAATAATTTTTGCAGTTGTCGCTTTGTTTGTAGCGTTAAATATGCTGCTATCAGTGCAGGAGCGTTTTATTGGACAGCTTAAAAGTTCAAAGCCCACTCATAGAATAATTGCTTTTATTGTTGGCTATATTTCTGCTCTAATGGGAATTGGGGGTGGCTCGCTTAGTGTGCCTTCGCTGGTGGCTTTTGGCCATAATATGCATAAAGCCGTGGGCACTGGGGCGGCACTTGGCGTGCTTATTGCTGTGCCGGGAGCGTTAGGGTTTATTATTTCGGGTATAGGAGTTGAAGGGCGGCCACCATTATCTATTGGTTATATCAATATTCCAGCTTTAATTCTCATTGGTGTTGTTGCAACTCTCGCTGCACCGCTCGGGGCGGCACTAGCGCATAGGTTTGATGCAAAAAAGCTCAAATTAGTATTTATGCTATTTTTATTACTAGTTAGCGCAAAAATGATTTATCAGGTTTTTTTTGGCTGATTACTGCTCCAATTCCCAACTCACACTAACACTAGTTCTAAATGTCAATTCACCTGATTGCATTGGGGTTGATGCACTATCTTGCGCCATTGCTACTCTGGACATTTCCATAGGAAAAGGAGGAGGCATAAAGCCAGAGCTTTCAGAAATAACTTTAATTTTGCCCAAAGAAACATTAGCCGCTTTTGCATATAATTGCGCTTTTGCGATGGCGCTTGCCATGGCTAATTTACGAGCTTCATTTAATAAATCACTCGGATCATCAACACCAAACGAAACCGAATTAATAGAATTTGCGCCAACACTTACCGCTTGGTCGATGATATTTCCTAAATTATCAATGTCCCGCACAATAATAGTAACATTATTGCTCACCCGATAATTAGCAATTTTTGGTGGTTGGTTATTTGCTGAATTATTATTATAGGCATATTGCGGGGAGATATTAAAATTAGAGGATTGAATATCACGATCTTCAATCCCTGCACTTTTAAGCACGTCAACTAGCTGAGCCATTGAACTTGAATTTTGCGATAAAGCCTCTTGAGCGGTTTTTGCAATCGCAATAACGCCAGAAGTAATATAGGCGATATCTGGCTGTGCGTTGACTTTGCCCTCTCCAGCCAGCGAGATAGTCCCTTTTGTTTTATCAAACATAGGATGTGCTATTTGTGCCATTGAGGGAGAGGAAAGGCTAAGTGCTAGAATTATAGATGAAAAAAATAAAAAAAGACGCATTGCTTGCTCCAAAAACCTTAAAAAAGAAAGGTTGAGCATTCAATGCGTCTAAATTACGGCACGTCTAAGAACGACTAATAATTAATCGCTTTTTTCTGCCACATAATCAGGAGAAAACGTAAGCAAATAGGCTTCAACATTTTTAATATCTTCTTCTTTTTTAAGACCTGCAAAAGCCATTTTGTTTTTCTTGACTAAATCTCTTGGCTTAGTTAGCCATTGCGCCATTGTTTCTTCAGTCCAAACAAGTCCGCCTTCGCCAGCAGCAATCATTCCCTTTGAATATTTATAACCTTCAAGCGTGCCTGCAGTGCGACCAAAAACGCCATCAAGTAATGGGCCTGATTTTTTCTTAGTGCTGCCATCAATGGTATGACAGACGATACATTTCTTAAAAACTTTTGCACCAGCTTCTACATCGCCTACATCGCCACTAGCAAATGAAGGTGAAGCAATCATTGCACTGATTGCTAAAACAGAGAGGAGTTTATTCATTTTTGTTCTTCCTTTTTATTGGGTTAATATATGTCCCCCGACATTCATATGTTTTCTACAATCTAGTGATTAAAAGTCAAGCAAACTATAGTGATTATCTAATCACTTTTACTAGAGTAGTGAATAAAATCTATAAAAATGCTCCTTTGGTGCAGATTTTTGTTGATTGGTTTGTTTTCTTTGCTATTAGCAAGGCGCTACATATTTTTGATGCACAAAATTACCTGCATCTTAATGGGCCCGTAGCTCAGTTGGTTAGAGCAGACCGCTCATAACGGTCTGGTCGCAGGTTCGAGTCCTGCCGGGCCCACCACCCTACGCCTTCGGCTTC
>Ga0256834_1002844_pt1 | contig 10654 bp, 8 predicted proteins | sample 4281140metaG_FD_190536 | JGI IMG/M metagenome (GOLD analysis project Ga0256834, IMG submission 190536) | Hydrothermal vent microbial communities from East Pacific Rise, Pacific Ocean - 4281-140 | ecosystem: Environmental > Aquatic > Marine > Hydrothermal vents | place: Pacific Ocean: East Pacific... | reverse complement strand
CGCGACCTTAACATCCAAATGCGCAATTAGCGCCCGCAAAACCATTCGTTTTTGCTCGTCGCCGCTTAAAATCAAACGATTCGATCGAGCATCAAAACTCACCTTAATCGCATTTGACCCTGACCCCGTAGGCTTACCCACAATACCTTTAATTGTTTTACTCAACTCTTCCGCTGAAGAATTTAATATGGGAATCACTTCATAATGCCCCAGTGTATCCACGTCTACGCGCGTTAAAATATGCTTTAATCGCTTAATATTGGAAACCACATCCGTCACAATCAACTTATTGCTGTCCGACAACGCGACCAAATGCCCCTCTTTCGCAATCAGAGGTCTTAATACCGCCACTAACTTCGTCGCTTCAACATGATTGATACTAATGACCTCTGTCACCCAGTCATCATTCGTCATGCTATTTGAACGGTAAGGAAATTGATCACGCGCCATATTGGCAGGAATAATTTTAACGACATCACTGCCTTCAATCGCCGCATACCCATGCACTCGCAAAACCGCTAACAAGGATTGGTACAACCCATCTGGATCCATGCCAGCAGGCGCAATAAACGTAACCTTTCCTTTGACCCTTGGGTCAATGATAATATTATGCCCCGATATTTTAGCCACGGCCTCAATTACCGTTGTAATATCAACTTGTTTAAAGTTCTGCTTTAATGTTCCTTGAGCCATTACCGACGCACTGTTTACAAACATACTCAGGCTTAACACGCCCATGGCTAACCAACGAAAATTTTTCATTATTATCTCTTTTATCCTATTCAACCTTACATTCTAAATTTCTAAATCTGAGTCGTTACTCTAATTCAACCACTAAAAACTCAACTTGCCCCTTGCGCTCTACTTCCATTTCTAAGACGGGTTCATTCAACACTTTTTTCCACAAAGCGGGCTTTTTCATTAGCTTCGAAATATGTTGACCATTAATCACGGTTAACACGTCTCCCGCTTCAAGTCCTAACGCCTTAAACAGTTCTGCTTCTTTTTTAGGCCACAGCTTCATTTTAGCGTCATGTTTGCCCGCATTAATAAGTTGAAACCGCACATACTGCATAATTTTCATCGGCGATTTTTTCAATGTTTGCTTTAAGCTTCCCAGTACCGTATCTAAACTTGATTCCGAAACAAATGATTCGGTGTCTACCCATTCGTTCTCTTCCGTCATCAACAGTTTTTCAAAAGCACCATTATTATCAATCACCACATAGTCTGAAAACACCGCCTCTAAATAGACATCATCCAAAAGTGCTTCCCCAACAGAGGCCAGCAAGGTGTTAGAACCTGATTGAACAATTACAACACCTTCATCATTAGGCAGTGCCACAATGCCCAACACCTTTAAGTTCAATTGCGTTTCTGTCACATTTTCTGATTTTTTTGGATTATCGTCTACTTGCACCAGCGCTGGACGACCTAATAAATAAAGGGGAGCAACTCTAAAAGAGTGTGTTGAAGTGGAGGAGACTTGACCGTCTCCCACGGCAGGAGAGCTTAATGAAATCGGTTGTTTTAAAGAAAAAGAGAGCATTGATCCCAGTTGCCAACCAAGCAAAAGTACCGCAACCACCAATACCACACGAGCGGCATAATGACTAAAAGCAACCAGATCAAAACGAGACAACCACATAGACATGAAAAGAAAAAATCCTAAAAATAAGCTTATTTATAAAACACACGAAAAAGCTATTATAAATGCTTACTTAAAAGATAAGTACCTAAAATTAATTTAAAGAGACCTTTGCACGAAAGAATGCACGGATAAAAAAGGCTAAAATATGCCTGATTTTTATTGAAAACCTTGCGAATAGCTAGTTCCCTGCGATTTCCGCCTCAATCAGTCAAATTTTATCTCTTTTTTCTCTCGCGCCCCTATCGTGCAAAGGTCTCTTAAACTTTAAATTGAGAAACATTCTCAATTAACTGATCGGATGATTTAATCATTTGTTCTGTTGTGGTATAGGTTTCTGCAACCAAGCTTGCATTTTGCTGTGTAACAGAATCTATCGCCGTTATCGCGCTGTTCACCTGACTTACACCTTCCGCTTGCTCGTTGGATGCAATCGTAATTTCCGAGACAATTTGCTGCATTCGCTCTGTTTCAGACGTGATCTCTTCTAAAAATGCATTCACCTGATTCACTTTAGACACCCCGCTTTCAATCGCATCGGATGTTTTATCAACCAAGGTATTAATTTCTTTAGCCGCTTCGGCAGATTTACCCGCTAAACTTCTAACCTCCGACGCAACCACCGCAAATCCACGCCCGTGCTCTCCTGCTCTGGCGGCTTCAACCGCCGCATTAAGCGCCAATAAGTTTGTCTGAAAAGCAATGCTGTCAATTAAACTGGTCATGCTGCTAATTTGCTCGGAAGCCTCTTTAATCCCTTGCATTGCCTCTTGTGTTTCGTGCATGGTATCGTTTGTTTTTTCAAGAATTTTAGATTGTCCCTGAACGATGGTGGCCGAGTTTTTCGTTGAATCAAGATTGCTTTCAACCTGAGCAGACGTCTGCTCCATTGCCGCCGCTGTTTTTTCTAAAGAACTCGCTTGCTCTCGGGTACGCTCATTTAATTGCTCCGTGCCTTGAGCAACCGTTTGCGCCGAATCACGAACGTCAACCGCCACACGCTTAACGGTTGAAATAACCCCTCTTAAATCGGTAACCGCTTGGTTAATGGCTTGTTTTGCTTCATCAATTTTATACTCATAAACATTCGAAATTAAGTGCGTAAAATCACCTGCAGCAATGCGTTTTGAGGCCTCAACAATGTCATCAAAGCCTTTTTCAAGATTTTCCATCGAAATATTAATAGTGGTAATCAGCGCCTGAATATCACCACTCGCACAGGCCTCAACACGTTGAGTAAAGTCCCCCTTAGAGGCTTGGATCATCACTCGGTCAATCTCTTTAAATACAAGTGACAACTCATTCATTGTGCTTTTAGCCGATTCGACAATCTCATAATACTCACCCTTTAAAAGATTATTATGTTCATTGCTAAACTCACCTTTTCGTAAGTCTGTTAAAACGCTGTTAATATTGCCAAAGGTGTTTTTCAGCCCCTCCATCGTCGCATTTAACTGGTCCTTAATGACTAAAAAATCCGCTTGATAGTCCGCACTCACTTGTGCTTTTAAATTACCCTGAACAATATTACTTAAGGCATTTGAAGTATCATTCATGGATTGCTGAAACAACGAAACTTGTTTGTTGTAAGCGCGACCTAAATCCGCCATTTCATTTTTGCCCACCACATCCGCACGCTGAAATAAATCACTCGAATTCACCGCGTCTGTAATTTGTGCTTCCATTCGCTTAATAGGACGAATTAACAACAGCCACACCAATAAAAGCAACGAAAACGTCGTTACAATGGCCGAAACTGCAACACCATAAAAAGTTCCCTCTACAACGGCCAAATTTTTATTTAAATACGCCTGAAACCCTTCTGCCGAGATACTGACAATCATCGTACCCATCATCTTACCTCTGGCATCTAAGATGGGTCGAGCTAAATGCAAATATCCATCGTGATAAATAGCTCCCTCCTTAATAACACGATCAATCGACACCTGCTTTAACACTTGAACTTGATTATTCGTGCTTGCATCTTTTTTTAACTCCGAGTAACGATCTACGTGGTAAGAGCCCTCACTGCCCACTAAAATATTTTCTTTATTTGCCTGCGTAATGCTATTAGGCAACTCTTCAAGATAGGCATCCGAAACGGCAATCATAAAAGAGTGACCTGGCACCCCCTCAATCACCTGTTCAACCGAACTAAAATTTTGACTCATCTCTGCCACACCGACCAGCTCACTATTTGAATGCAGTGGAATCGCTGATTTAAGCGTAACGCCTGCGGCCTCTAATACAAAAAAGGAGTTAGGCTTATTTTTCTTTAAGACTTCATTAATATAAATACGGCCAATAGGAATAATATCTTGCTCCTCTTCTGAGACCCAAGAACGATACATAGAATTACCCTCTGCATCAAACACCTGCATGGCAATGTTTTGTAACATCGAGTTATTTTTATAGTGCTCATTAATACCATTAAACTCATCCACTAAGGTATCTATGTCCAACTCTTCCACCGCATTACGTACAAATTCAGACTTTGTTAATCCGACTAAATTCGTTTCACCAATTAACTTATTTTTATCAATCAGACCTTCCAACTCTGTTTCTATATTTTTAGAATATGTACTTACCGAGCTTTCCAAAACCTCTGTTTTTTGTGTTTGCCCATGAATAAAAGCGATTAAAAGAATAAAAGAAGACGTTATGGCGGCTGCACCTACCATCATCGGCAACGACTTTAATTTAAATATTTTTCCAACGGTAGACATAAAGATAGAGGAAGCAATTGTGCCTTCCACTATTTTGGCTTTTCCCTCTGAGAGCGCTTTAAATTTTACTTTAATATGTTGAGTTTCTTCGGCCGTTAATAAACGCTTAACCGAGGTATAACCTTGATACCTACCCTTTGCGCCCAAAGGAAACAATGTCATGGATAAATAAATCTCTTTACCCGAACTGTCTTTTTCGATGATGTAGCTATGGTACGGCTCACCACTCGTTAATACCGCCATTAAATCATCTTGTATTTGCTTTGGAAAAGCGCTGGATTGAAACTTTTGAATGGGCTGGTTAAGCATCTCGTTAAGAGAGTAACCCAGTAAATCTAAATAATCTTGGTTAACATCTACAATAATCCCTTGAGCATCAACGGTAGCCGATGGGCGTAAATTATTCATGTAACATCCTTTTTATTTCCCTAAGACAAACCTAAATGCACTTTAATTTACCTACTCTAAACAAATATCGGGATAAATAGATAAATTAAAACAAGCAAACTTAATTTTCTCTCCCCCCCTATCTCCTTTTAAATATACAAAGGGGATAGGGGGGGGGAGAAAATTAAGCATTATTTAATGACTTTAACAGAGCCATCCACACTTGAATCCTTCACATACCCAATGGATCCTGGATTTGCAGAGATGTATTTAATCACCTCAGAGTCAGAGGGAAGCTCTTTAGGTGGTGACATACGTCCAGAAAAGACTTTACGCTTAATTTTTTTAGCAACACTTTCTGCACTTTTACCCACAACATCACTGTAAAACCCATCAGACGCCGATGCGTTTTCAACCAATTGCGCAGTCGTTTTGCCTTTCCAAGCATTGGTAACATCCTTTGCTGAATAACTGTCCGAAGGATTTGAAATTGCAACAACTCCAGCAAAAACAACTGATAAGGGCATCATTAAGATAGACACGGTAATTAATTTTTTCATGAAAACTCCTTAAAACATCGTTTCTAGTGTTAAGTTAAAGACTTTGGCTGATTTTAACGTTGTTGTTGCGTTTCCAGTTAAAGTGTTTGTATAACCATAAATACCGTTTTTACCAAATTCATAATTTGTCACTTCAGCCTTCAGGGCAACTTTAGAAAACTCATATTTAGCGCCAACACTCAATGCATTAAAATCTGAATTAACCCCAACTTCACGGTTCTTATCACCTGTCTCCTGTCTTTGATAAGTAAAGTAAGGCGTAAAGCTATCTATTCGATACCCAACCGTTACATAAGCACCTGTTAGGTCTGTAACCAATTTTGCACCTTCAACCGAGCGCTTTGCAAACTCAACCGTTGCCAGCAAGGAACCATTATCATAATTAGCACCTACGGTTAAAAAAGAACCCATATCATCATTTAAATAAAACTCTTCTGGTTGAAAAGGGTTAGATTCATAACCAGGCATATTCATTTCACCAATGGTATAGCCCGCTCTCACCTTCCAATCATCACCAGCCAACGAGGTATTAATTCCCGCAAGATAGTTTGCATCTAGATTACCCGTAACCCCAATGGAACTAAAATCTCGTTCAACTTGCTCTTTACCGACATAAGGCTGTATTTGAAACTCTAAATCTGTGGCGGTATAGTGAGTAAAAATCATATCCAAACCATTATAATTAGCAAACGGAGCTTGCCCATAAACCGCTAGAGGCGTTGTTGCAGTTGTTTTAACATACCCCACATCTAAATATTCTGAATCCAAATAAACGGGCGCACGAAGGCGACCAATACGAATTTTAAGAGATTCCGTTGCTTGGTAACCTAAAAAAGCCATCTGTAACGTCATTTGCATTTTTTCATCAATGGTCACGTCTTCAGATAATTTTACTTGTGCCGTTGCTGAAAACTTACTGTTCAACTTCACATCCGCCTGCAAACCAATCAGAGACGTTTGCCCCCAAGACCCTTTATTGGTTGTGTCATTCACAACACTGCCTTTTTCATCATTTTGTGAATAGCCAATGGTTCCAAACCCAGAGAAATTAACATCAATCGCCATTGCCGATGTAGAAGCAACGGTGATCGCTGTTAACAAGAGTGTTTTATTAAATACCTTCATTTCTGCTCCATATACCTTTTTAAAAAACCCACCAAGACTTTTGCCTGATACATAAAAAATTGCAGCGTAATCAACCATTACATTCAATGAATTTTACGACAGCAAGTGCACTTAAATACAAAGTCATAATATACACACACTTAGCGCAAATCAACGCAGAACCAACATATCTTGAGCTAAAAAAAATCACCTTATATTTGAATTTTTTATACCTTACGCACTACCATCAGGAGCTATTAATGTTACTACTTACAGGGTTGCGAACACTACAAGCAGCATCACTTAACAGAAATTTTTAGTAAACTCGATAAGCTTATAACTTAAATTTAACTCTCCTAAATTCAACATCAAATGACAAACAAAAAAATATTATTTTAGACATAAAAAAACCCGCACAAGGCGGGTTAATTTAAGAATATGGTGGCTACACCGGGATTTGAACCTGGGACCCCATCATTATGAGTGATGTGCTCTAACCAACTGAGCTATGTAGCCAAAAGAATTCGCGTATTATAGAGGCTCTACAACATAAGTCAATATCGAGACTCTAAATTTTATTGGTTTTTAAACGTTAAATCTAAAATGCATGACATCGCCATCTTGAACAATATACTCCTTTCCTTCCAAGCGTTGTTTACCAGCGGTTTTAGCCCCCGCATCCCCTTGATATTCAATAAAATCATCGTATGCGGTGACTTCGGCACGAATAAAGCCTTTTTCAAAATCGGTATGAATGGCGCCTGCGGCTTGAGGTGCGGTTGCGCCCTTTTTAACCGTCCAAGCACGTACTTCTTTCACCCCTGCGGTAAAGTAGGTTTGCAAACCTAATAACTCATACCCTGCACTGATCACACGATTTAGCCCAGGCTCTTCTTGACCAATTGCTTCTAAAAAATCGGCTTTATCTTCGGCATCCAGCTCCGCAATTTCCGCTTCAATGGAAGCACAAATAGGGACGACCATGGCATTTTGTTTTTCGGCCAATACACGCACCGCGTCTAACATGGCGTTATCTTCAAAACCATCTTCGTCTACATTGGCAATGTACATCATGGGTTTAACGGTTAATAAGTGTAAGTCTTGCAACGACGCTAACTCATCTTCTGTTAAGCCAATTAAACGAATTAACTGCCCCTCTTCAATCTCTTTTGCAACTTTTTGTAACAAGTTCAATCGTGCTGTGGCTTCCTTGTCGCCACTTTTTGCAATGCGCTGAACTTTGGCAATGGCTTTATCAATTGACTCCATGTCTGCAAGTGTCAACTCCATATTAATCACTTCAATGTCATTAATAGGGTCAATTTTTCCTGCGACATGCACAATGTCATCATTTTCAAAACAGCGCACTACCTGAACGATGGCATCCGTTTCACGAATATTGGCTAAAAATTTATTTCCTAAGCCCTCCCCTTTAGACGCACCTTCCACCAGTCCTGCAATGTCCATAAAATCGACGGTTGCTGGCATTACACGCTCTGGCTTAACAATTTTCGCCAATGCATCTTCTCTTGAATCGGGTACTGGAACGACACCGACATTAGGCTCAATGGTACAAAATGGATAGTTTGCAGATTCGATGCCTGCATTGGTTAATGCATTAAACAGTGTCGATTTTCCAACGTTTGGTAGCCCAACGATTCCACATTTAATTGCCATTTTGATTCTCCTGAAAGTAAAGCTAAGGGGGGGGGTATAAAATTATTTTGAATGAAGTATGTGCATGGCTTTTTGCATATCGCCTTGAATAACATCAGGCATCACTTTGCTTGCATGATAAACCGCATCATCAATCAATTGTCGGTCTATTTTGGAAGGGGATTTCAAAACATAATCCACCACTTGGTCTCGATGCCCAGGGTGACCTATCCCTAAACGCAATCGTGGAAAGGTTTTTCCCATCACGGCAATCATATCACGCAAGCCGTTGTGTCCGCCATGACCTCCGCTAAGCTTTAGCTTAGCCACACCTGCATCCAAATCCAGCTCATCATGTACCACTAAAATGGATTCAACAGGAATTTTATAAAAACTAGCCAACGCTTGAATGGATTGGCCACTGCGGTTCATAAAAGTTGCGGGTTTTAACAACCAAACATCCAAACCATTCGCTTGAACCCTTGCGACTTCACCAAGAAATTTGGTCTCTGGACGAAATACAACACCGTATTGACGCGCTACGTCGTCCACAAACCAAAAACCAGCGTTATGTCGAGTCTGGTCATATTTATCGCCTGGATTTCCCAGACCAACAATTAACTGAACAGATGACATAAACGCTGGCTCTTAATTACCATTAACTTTTTTACAAGGAAATACTTCCTTTATAAAAAATTAACGTGCTTTCGCTTTACTGATGCTTACAACGGACTGATCGTAATCACTGTTGCCATGCGCCAATGCTCTAATGGCAACACCTTCTGGCATTGCTAGCTCAGAAAGACGCATGCTTGTACCCGCTTCCATCGCAGAAACATCAACAGTAATTTCAGTTGGTAGGTCTTTCGCAAGACAGCTAATCTCAACAGTAGCTTGCAAGAATGACATCATTCCACCCGCTTTCACACCCGCAGACGCTTCTTGACCAACAAAGGTAAACGGTACTTTTTTCACAAGAATGTTATCAGCTGCACGTTGAAAATCGATATGAAAAACAGCACCTGTTGCTGGGTGACGTTGAATATCTTTTACCACACACGCTTCAGAAGCTCCACCTTCCACATCAATGGTTAAAACCGTGTTAAACAATGCTTCATTTTCAAACGCATGTTTTACAAAGTTTGCTAATAAAGAGACGGAGACCGCCTCTTTTCCTGCACCGTAAATAATAGCAGGTACTCTATTCGCATGACGAAGGCGGCGGCTCGCACCTTTCCCTTCTTCTGTACGAAGATTTGCTGTCCAATTCTGGCTCATGTTGTTTACTCCAAAGATCGATAATATTGGTAAAAATGACCTAAAATCACTTTTAATTATGAACAATAAAATCTGATTAAAATGTCTTACGTTCGCGACCAAACGCAAGGGAAGCGAGGATTATACTTAAAATTTCAATTTTTTCTATCTTTTTAAGTACTTTTTATAAAACGATCCCCCCTTCTAATACCCAAAAAAAATGCCCATCACTGGGCATTTTAGAAGAATACAAACTTTGCCTTAGAAGGCTTATTTAATGAGATTCATCAAAGACGTTACCGACTCATCTTGGTTAATACGTCGAATGGTCTCGCCTAAAATATTGGCAATGGTAATTGTTCTAATTTTAGCGCACTCTTTTATGGCTCTCGTTTGAGGAATGGAATCCGTCACAATCACCTCTTTTAATGCAGAGTTTGTAATATTATCCACAGCAGAACCAGACAATACCGCATGAACCACATAGGCCGATACGCTGTTTGCGCCTCGCTCCATTAGTGCAGTTGCTGCTTTACAAAGCGTACCTGCGGTATCAACCATATCATCTACAATCAAGCAGTCACGCCCTTCAATGTCACCAATGATATTCATCACTTGTGCAACATTGGCTTTTGGACGACGCTTATCAATAATAGCCATCTCGGCATTTAAGGCTTTAGCGACCGCTCGCGCTCGCACTACACCCCCCATATCAGGTGAGACAATCACGATATTGTCTAAATCACAATGTTGCTGCATGTCTTCAACCAGTAAAGGCGAGGCGTACAAATTATCCACTGGAATATTAAAGAAGCCTTGAATTTGATCCGAGTGCAAATCCACGGTAACCACTCGCTGAGCGCCCGCATTGGAAATCATATCTGCGGTTAAGCGTGCCGTAATGGGAACACGAGCGGAGTGAGGACGACGATCTTGACGCGCAAATCCGTAATACGGAATGACCGCAGAAATACTGCTGGCAGATGCGCGTTTAAGTGCATCAATCATGACCAGCATCTCCATTAGATTAACGGCTGGTTCTGGCGTACAGGTGGGTTGTAATACATAAACATCTTGACCACGAACAGATTCTTTAATTTCGACCATGATTTCGCCATCGCTAAATCGACCGACATCTGCTTTGCCTAAAGGAATTTCTAAATATTCGGAAATTTTTTCTGCCAGACTAACATTTGCGTTTCCCGCAAAAATCATGACATTTTTAGTAGCCATCTACAGGCGCTCCTGTTCGAGGAAAAAATGATTTGGGGAATTTGGAAAGGATATTGGCAGGGCTGGCAGGATTCGAACCTGCG
>Ga0256834_1002843_pt1 | contig 10655 bp, 6 predicted proteins | sample 4281140metaG_FD_190536 | JGI IMG/M metagenome (GOLD analysis project Ga0256834, IMG submission 190536) | Hydrothermal vent microbial communities from East Pacific Rise, Pacific Ocean - 4281-140 | ecosystem: Environmental > Aquatic > Marine > Hydrothermal vents | place: Pacific Ocean: East Pacific... | reverse complement strand
TGCTGCTTCTCAGCACGGCTGAACATCACTACTTCTATCTCACCAATGACGAAGGCGGCATCTTTCTTGGTGAATGGCAGGATGGAATAGTTGATAAACAGGTATTGAAATTTTTTGACTACCCGGATTCCAAATCCTTTAAACAGGCAAGGAAAGACAGGCACAGTTGTCGGGAGTATTTGCCGCTTGAGCGAATGGATGAAGATGTATGTCCTTCATGCGGGGCAAGAAGCGGTATGCTCCATACCCTGGGCTGTCCGGTTGAGGTCTGTCCCTGGTGCGGGGGGCAGCTGAATCACTGCAACTGCCGTTTTGAGCAGCTGGGAGTGGAGGAGTTGCATGATGAAACAAAACTTGAGGAGCTGGAGGACAAACTGGAGAAAAAGGGGCGGATACCCTATGCAAAAGAGCAGCGTCCCACCTTTATGGCGGAAGAGTAGGACGCTGTATTGTTTTGTTTTCCTTATTTGCTGTTCACGTTCTGCAGGTAATGGAACAACTCTGAATCGGCTGACAGAATCAGTGAGGTGTTGCTTCCAATGACATTGTGGTAACTTTGCAGGGTCTTGTAAAAGGCGAAAAATTCCGGATCCCGGCTGTATATTTCTCCATATATTTTCGTTGCCTCAGCATCTGCAGTACCCTTGATCTCAGAAGACTTCCGGTTGGCTTCCGAGAGTATAACCTTCAGCTCGCGCTCAACCTTACCCAGAATTTCAGCCTTCTTTCCTTCACCTTTGGAACGTTTTTCAGCAGCTATTCGTTTCCGCTCCGAGATCATCCGGTCATACACTTTGAGCCGAACCGATTCAATATAATTGACTCGTTTGAACATCACATCAAGGAGTTCGATACCATACTGCGGAGTCACCTTGGCTGCGGCTTCAAGGATATGCTCACTGATACCATCTCTGCCGAATTTAGGCGGCTCATCATTGTTTCTGGGGTTGGTCATTGTGGCCAGTGACCAGTCAGAGCTGCGTATGATTTCAATCAGGTCGTTTTTGTTCACCATATCACGCACGGTACCATCCAGGATATCATCAAGCAGTGACTGTGCACGTGACTCGGTTTTTACAGCCTGCATATACTGGAGGGCATCGGTGATGCGCCAGCGGGCAGAGACATCGAGATAGACGTAGGTTTTGTCGTTGGTGGGGATCTGGTTGGGTTCACCGTCCCAGATCTGAACCCGTTTGTCGAAGTAATTGACGTCTTGAACAAAGGGGAGTTTAAGATGAAAACCCGCCTTTGTCTTTGGTGTGCCGACCGGTGCCCCGAATTGGGTGACCATGGCCTGCTGTCCTTCCTTCAATATGAAAAATCCATCGTAGACCACGGTGATACTCAGCAGTACCATGCCGATAAGAATAAATTGTGTTATCTGTTTCATGACTGGTTCCTCACTGTTTAGCGGCAGGGACAGGAGCAGAAAGGCTGCTTCCCCGGCTGAGATTTAAAAGAGGCAGTGGGGTCTGCTGATCTTTGTCCATGACATAGACTGATTCCACTGTGGGAATAACCTGCTGCATGGTTTCAAGGTACATTCGTTTTCGGGTGACTTCCGGGGCATTTTTATACTCTGTCAGGATGGAGAGAAAACGTTGTGACTCACCCTTTGCATCATTGACGCGGCCCACTGCGTATCCGTGTGCCTCTTCAACGATCTGTTTTGCCCTTCCGCGTGCTCTGGGGATTTTCTGATTGTAGATCTCTTCCGCCTCATTCACCAGACGTTTCATGTCCTGGTCAGCCTCATTCACTTCATTAAAAGCGGGCTTTACCTGGTCCGGCGGATTGATATCCTGGAACTGAACCGTACCAATGGAGATGCCTGCCTGAAGGCTTTTCAGCTCTTTCTGGAGTTCCTGTTTAACATCTGCGGCAAGGAGATCACGGTTGGAGAGTACGTAATCAAAATCCATATTACCGACAATTCGTCTGGTAACACTTTCCGAGAGGTCCCGTACGGCCTGGCGCACATTCTTGATCTGAAAGAGATACTCTTTCGGATCGCTGACCCTGTACTGGACAATCCAGGCGACATTGATGACATTTTTATCGGCGGTGAGCATCAGCGATTCCATGTCGTAACCGCGGCGTTCAAAGCTGCTCTTCTGACCGGGAAAGCGGCTGCGGAATCCAAACTCTTCTTTGCGTATTTCTTCAACATCAACTTTGTAAAGGGTGTCAATGTAGGGAACTTTGAAGTGTAAGCCGGGTTGTGAGGTGCGATTGTATTGGCCCAGACGGAGAACAACACCGACTTCAGCGGGATTGATCTTGTAAAAAGAGGCATAAATCCCCTGAAGAATAAAGATACCGACAACAATGGTTATGATTATTCCGACTGCAGCAAACGGGTTTGACGGGCCAGATTGTGCAGGACTTCCCTGAGAGCTGTCTTTCTTGGGGGAGTCCGAGAAGTAATCCTGAAGCTTTTTGATGAATTGTGCCACCATTTCCTCAGGTGTCTGGGGTTTTTTCTTTTTCCCCCAAGGCGGTTGTTGATCCTGATTGGGCATGAACGATTTCTCCTGAAATAGTAGTAGGATTTAGGGTCGTAGGGTAAATAATCTCTATTAAGGTAAGGATTCTTCCGGGGAGTGCAACGTTTAATTTCACTTTTTGTATGAATCTGTGAGTGTTCACCGGTGATGGCGGCGTCTCATCTGGAGGTTTAATGGAGATGAGCTTTGTCGCACTGTTCAAATGAGACACGGTGTATTGTCAGTGGACGCCCTGCAGGGCAGGGGGAAACGGTATGACACAGTGAAGAAAAAAATGCTTTGTTATTTATGCCAGTGCCAGCTTCCAGGCAGTGCCTGTGACCGCAACAGCGAGGATAAAGAGTATTGCCTGTGCTGCAAAAGAATCCCGTATTTTTAACAGAGAAGGTCTGTTCAGGAGCCAGCCCCACGCCAGACCGCAGCAGAGACCAAAAAAATGTGCGCCAAGGTCTGTGCGCTCCCCTGAGCTGCCGATCATTGCCAGCAGTGCTGCCCCTGCCATAAAGGGGAGGATGCGGAGATATCTTTTATCGGTTCTCATGGTGCCGCTGATCATGGCCAGCATACCGATAACTGCGAAGACTGCGGTTGAAAAGCCGACGAAGAGATGGTTGCCGCCATGGAGAACGACATTGATATAGTTTGCCAGGGTGGCGGTTATGAGCATGGAAAACAGTCCAAGCCCGTTCCCGGTGAGTTTGCAGAAAAAGTGAAAGAGAAATCCTCCGAAGAGACAGTTTCCCAGGAGATGAACGGTGTCGGCGTGAAGGGTAAGCGCGGTGATGAGGCGGTAGTACTCCCCTGCATTCAGAATGGATTCCGCATCTCCTGCTCCCCTGGAAAACCAGATTGAGTGTTTCGACCAGGGCCCGGTGACTGTGTAGAACAGAATCAGACTGCCAACCAGTAACAGAGTCGGTGGCTGCAGCATGGGTCTGAATGTCTCTTCCGGAGCCACTGCCGGAGGAGGCCAGTTTTCATTTTCTTTGAAATAGGCCCTCAGTTCAGCGTCTGCCCGGACTGCATCCTCTGCCGCAACAGTGAGAAGAAGGTTCTCCCCCGTCCTGCTACAGTGATGAGTGATGCCCGCAGAAGAGAGAACCAGAGAGCAGAAGAGTGCCTCCTGCTCATCGTCTGTTGCAAAGACAGGGACAGTGTCCCCTGAGTGGCTGAATGGTTCCGTTTCCTGCTGGCTGCTGTGGTTGGGTGACTGGTGAAATGGCATGCTTGAAAGAGGTAGTCACGATCCTCTTGTTTGGCAAATCTTTCAGTGGATGATGAACAACAGGCGGGTGAAAATAATTCAGTTTGAATGAAAAGGGCGAGCTGTGTTGCATTTGGTGAGAAAGATTCTCTGAAAATGTCGAACCCCTTGTTTCTAAAGAGATATGTTTTGGCCATTGAATGCTTTAGAGTGGAATATGAGCTTGATATTCTCCTGAGGCACTGATATACCTAAGTTTAAGTTATTGTGTTTATGTCCCATATTGAGTTGTGCCGATGAACAGCCAGAATCAGGGTATCAGCTGTAAAAGGGGCTATCCCCTTGAAACGGAAGCTTAAGCCTTATTTGTCCAGACATATTATGATACTCAATGAAAGTAAATTTATCCGGAGAAAAATTCTTTTTCCGGTGGTGCTTATATTTGTTCTGCTCCTGGTTGCCGCTGTTCTGAGCCTTTTCTGGCTGCAGCACAAACATATTGATATCTCCATAGCACGTCAGGATGATGCCATTCAGAAGTTGTTTTCATCCTACATGACCCATGATGCCCTGCTCATGGGAAATCTTCTGCAGCTGTATGGTGATAATCAGAAGATCGTTGAGGCATTTTCGCAGCGGGACCGGAAAAAACTGTTTGACGTGTACCGCCGGCTCTACTCCGTATCACGCCTGGAGGCCCAGATAACCCATTTTGCTTTCCTTGAGCCCGACGGGAAGGTTTTTTTCCGTTCCCATCAACCTGACAAGTTCGGGGACTATCTGTATCATTTTACAGTGACCCCCGATGAGGTGAGTCCCGGGAAGACGTTTTCAAAGACAGTTATCAGTTTAAAGGGAAAACTGGTTCTGCGTGTTCTGTATCCGCTCTATCGTAATGGTACGCTGCAGGGGTACCTTGCCCATGCCAAGAGAATAGACAAGATCACAGCCGAGATAAAAAAAGTGCTTGATACTGATCTCGTTTTCCTGGCGGGAAAAGGGGTTCTGAACAACAGGCAGATACAGAAACGGCTTGTCGGGGTAAGTGGAAACAGCGGAGGATACAGATTTAAAGACTACCTGTTTCTTGGTTCCACACTGGATTCATTTCCCACAGCACTGGCTGAGATTCTGGATAAGGGAATTCAGAAAAATGGCAATAAAATCTTTACCGTCCGGTTTGCCGACCGTGTGTATGTCGTCAAACTGACCCCCCTGACCAATCCGGACAAAAGTCATATTGCTGATATGATTCTTCTGAATAATATCAGTGAAGAAAATGCCAACCTGCGCATTCTTTCAATATTGCTTGCAGTCCTGTCCCTGGCCACGGGAATTCTTCTGTTTTTCTTTTTTTATCACTATACCGGACGGATTCAGGCGCGACTGATTTCAGCACACAATGAGCTTCAAAATGAGATTGAAGAACGGAAAAAAGCTGAAAAGTCATTACAGGATATAAACAATACCCTGGCTGAAAGGGTGGAAGAACGGACACGGGCCTTAAAGAAAAGTAACGCGGAATTACAGGAATCCAGTGAGCGTTTTCAGGTGGTTATGGACAGTCTTGATACCCTGGTGTATGTGGCTGACATGGAGACCTATGAAATTTTGTTCATAAACAGATATGGAAGTGAGATCTGGGGTGATATCACCGGCAAGATCTGCTGGCAGAATCTCCAGAGTGGTCAGGAAGGGCCATGTGATTTCTGCACCAATGACCGTCTGCTGACCAGTGACGGTGAACCCGGTCCCACCTACGTATGGGAACATCAGAACAGGGTGACGGGGGAGTGGTTTGAGTGTCGGGACAGGGCGATTCGATGGAAAGACGGACGCATTGTCCGGATGGAAATTGCCACGAATATTCATCAGCGTAAGCAGGACGAGGAGGAAAAGAATACCTTGCAGGAGCAGCTGCAGCAGGCTCAGAAGATGGAGTCTATCGGTCGCCTCGCCGGTGGGATTGCCCACGATTTTAATAATATTTTAAGTGCAATCAACGGATATGCCGAGATATGTCTTCTGAAGATGGAGGATGGTGCTCCTTACCGGGATGAACTTGAAATCATCCTCGGGGCCGGGGAACGGGCCGCCAGGCTGACTGAACAGTTGCTGGCCTTCAGCCGCAAGCAGATCATCAGGCAGGAGGTGATTGATATCAACAGGGAGATCAATGACACCCACAAGATGCTGAAACGTCTTCTGGGTGAGGATATTGAAATTGATATTTCCCTGGGGAAAGAGCTGTGGCTGGTGAGAGCGGATCGTTCCCAGCTGGAGCAGGTGGTTATCAACCTTGCCATCAATGCCCGTGATGCCATGCCCAATGGTGGTATCCTCAGCATTGAAACGGAAAATGTCACTTTTGACGGCAATTATGTGAAAGAACATTATGATATATCTGTAGGGGACTATGTTCTGCTTGCCATCTCTGACAATGGCCAGGGGATGGATACGGATATCCGCGAACATATCTTTGAGCCGTTTTTTACTACAAAAGACAAGGGGAAGGGAACAGGGCTGGGCCTGGCAATGGTGTACGGTATTGTCAAACAGAACCAGGGTGAGATTCAGGTATACAGTGAGCCCGACCGGGGGACCGTATTCAAAATTTATCTGCCGCGTGCGGAAAGTGTGCCTGAGCGAATTGATAATGTTGCTCCTGTTGACAACAGCCTTGGCAACAGGGGAACCGAGATCATCCTGCTTGTGGAGGATGATTCAGTGGTCCGGCAGATGAGTCTGGCGATTCTGGGGGAACTTGGCTATACCGTTCTTGAGGCTGAAAACGGAGAAGATGCACTGCAGGTCTGCTCCCATTATCATGGAGTGATTGATCTGCTGCTGACAGATGTGGTGATGCCGAAGATGAACGGTCCGGAACTGGCAGCAGAGATGCAGTTGCTTGCGCCTGGCATAAAGATTCTCTTTATGTCAGGCTATACGGAAAACGCCATTGTGCACCATGGCGTTCTGGAGGAAGGTGTGAATTTTATTCATAAACCGATCACTCCCCAGTCATTATCCAGAGAGGTGAGACGTATTCTGGACAGATAAACAGGCAGAGGGGCAGGTGGGTGCCTGGATATTCCCTGGATCCGTCAGTGTCTCCCGGGGTGGAGGCAGTGAAAACAGAGTGAAGAGAAAACGGGCTGCTGTTTATGTAAAAGAACCTTCAATCAATGTGCTGGAATGTGTATTTAATCGCCGGTCGGAAGATCAGCTTAAATCATAATACTGCCTATGGAAAGTTGTCTGAAAAATAGAACCATACTCTGTGTTGATGATGAACCGGGAGTTCTTGCCGCATATAGGGCCATCCTGGAGGATGACATGGGGGAGGAAAGCTCTGTCAAAGACAGGCTGGCTGCCAGACGGCGGCGGGATGGTGGCGGACAGGGGCTTCCCTCTGCCGGTCAGAGCGCTGCACAGGAAAAGTCCTCCTTCCGGGTCTTGACCGCCTCCAGTGGTGAGGAGGCGCTGGAGATTGCACTTCATGAACGCAACCGCGGCAGGCGGATTGCCGTCGGTTTCTTCGATATGGTGATGCCCGGTGGCATGGATGGTCAGGAGACAATTTCCGAAATCCGGGCCCTTGATGCCCAGATACTCTGTGCCGTGGTAACCGCCTATACTGATCGCAGTACCATGCAGATCGGAAAACTGTTTGAGAACCAGGAAGACTGGTTGTATTTTAACAAGCCTTTTACCATGGGAGAGCTTTCCCAGTCGGCACTCCACCTTGTTTCCGCCTGGAACCGGAGACGACGTGAAGAGGCTCTGGTCGGCAGCCTGAAAGCCGTGCAGGAGGATCTCTTTGCCATTCTCAGTTTTGTTCATGACCTGAATAAAATCCCTCCCATGCAGCTGGATCATCTCCTTGAAGGTATTCTGGCTCATTTCCTGAAATTACTTGATGCCCGGCATGGTTTTGTCCGACTCGGTGATTCACATCACAGTCAGGTAATGGTTGGTACCGGTTTTTACAGAGGCATCACCGTGGACAGACTCTCTTTTCTGGAAACCGAGTGGGGACTTGCCAAAAAGGCCATGCACTCCCGCTCTTCCGTGATTTCCGGGAATCTTGCCGCGGTTCCTCTGCAGGTGGGCAACATTATTCAGGGGGTCCTGTTTTCTCAGCAGGAAGATGGCGGGCGGCAGGAACTCAAGATGATGGAGATGTTTGCCAGCCAGGCAGTGAATATGATACGGAATTCCCAGATGTACCAGGAACTGCATAACACCAACCTGCAGCTGACCACGACTCTGGATGAACTGCAGCAGACCACCGGGCAGCTCGAAAAGTCGGAGGAACTCCGGGTTCAGTATGAGAAACTTACTTACTATGATGGCCTCACCGGTCTTCCCAACAGGCGCTATCTGGAGGTGTATTTCACCCAGACCCTTTCTCACTGCCTTCGTCAGGGCTATTCTCTCGCGTGTCTGATGATTGATGTTGATAATTTTAAAGTTATCAACGATACCTTTGGCCACACCATTGGTGACCTGATCCTTCAGGAAATAGGAAAGGTCTTGAATGAAGACAAGCGTGGTCATGAATTTATCAGTCGATATGGGGGGGAGGAATTTGTCATGTTGCTGGAAGATCTCTCTCCGGAAAATGCCATGCAGGTGGGAGAACGTATTCGTACTATTATTGAGGGGCATACGTTTAAGGCGAAGGGTGAGTCGCTGAAGGTCACCATCAGTATTGGGGTTGCGGTTCTGAACCCAACGGTTGCAACCAGTCTCACTGAAATAATTGACAAGGCTGATGCTGCTCTCTATGAGGCCAAAAAGAGTGGAAAAAATTGTTGTGTGCTGGCCATGGAAGAGTAACGGCCAATATGATGTCCGGTGGTGATCCTGTCTGGAGGTGTGTATGAAATCAGTGAATTCGGTTTTTGTTCTCTTGGTCTGCCTGTTTGCAGTAAGCTTTTTTCTTGGGGGAAACTCGTGTGCCGAAGAGGAAGAGGGAGAGAGTGTGGTTGACATTGTTCAACGGGCAAACATGGCTCCTGTGCTGCGTGATACCGTGATTGAACTTTTTGCACATTTGCATCTGCTGGAGAACAGCTTCCGGGACGAGAAATGGGAGGAAGCAGCCCATGAAGCCTATAAAATAGATATCTTCTACAACAAACTCCTCAAGCTCAGTGAGGATATGAATTCTGTCGTGGAACTGGGGGCTTTACAGTCCTTCGAGTTTTCTCTGGTGGAGATCGGCAGAGGGATCGAGCAGGAGGACAGAAAGCTGGTGGAGAGACGTTTTCTTGATCTGCAGCCCGAACTCTTTGACATTCTGGACAGTTTTACCACCATACCTCTGCGCCTGACGGCAAGTCGTTACTACAGTGATCTGGCAATTGCAGGACTCGGTCGGAACCGCTTTGATGTGGCACTCGATGAGTTGGGTGAAATAGCTGAATACATGGAGCAGATGGCAGACTCTGTTCGTTCCAGAGGGCTTGATATGGAACTTCTGGAGCAGCAGATGAGCCGGGCCAGAAGGGCTTTACAGAATGGCGACGCAACAGAAAGCCACCAGGCGCTGCAAAGGGTTCGTCAGACTCTGGAGTCCTTTTATCAGGACTACTCTCTGAAGTAACCGGAGAACAGTTGACCACATCATTTCGATTACGCAACAAGATTTTTATATTGTCAGGTATTGTTCTGCTGCTGTTTGTCATTTTAAATGGAACCGCGGCACTGACGACTTCCGCCCGGCTGGGCAGTTATCTGCGGCAGCAGTCTGAACTGGAGTTGCTTCAGGATGCAGTTGAGGTCAACCGGCAGCTGGAAAGTATTGTTCTCCAGAAACAGGAACTGCTCAAGCTGTTTTCAGAGAACCTCAATCTGAGTATTGCCATTAAACGGGAGCGTCCTGATATCCTTGAGGAGCTCTTTCATTCCTGGAAACAGTCCAGTGGCTTTCTGGAGTTTCTGCTGGCAGACAGTGATGGCCGGGAGGTTGCAGTCGGTGACGGGGCTCAGGCAGAGGAGCTCATATCGAGACCGTGGTATGCCGATGTCATGAAACATGGTGTGTCCCGGATATACTATGACAGCGGCCCTGAAGGGCGGCAGCAGGCGGTTTTCTGGATGATGTCTCCCTTTACCGTCCGTTCGGCCCGTCATGCTCTTATTGCTAAAATTTCCTGGCAGAATGTAGCGTCCTTTCTGGATCAGAATATGCAGGTAAAGCTGCAGAACAGGGAAAAGTTCTACCTTATCCTTGATCACAATTTCCGCCTGCTCTACCTCCCCCCTTTTCTTCAGGGTATGCGGGATCATATCCGGGGGAGCCTGTCGGGGAGTCTCTCTCTCAGGACCTTGCGCAATGCTGTTGAAGAAACGCCCACCGGGAATCTTCATACGGTCTACTTTGTGGGGCAGGATAACTGTGTGGGCTATGTCCGGTCTGAGAAATACTCATGGCTGGTGCTCTCCCTTCGAAATGAGGAGAAGAATAAAAAAGCCATTACTCAGATATACTGGAGTTCCCTGCGGGTAAATCTGCTGATACTGGTGGCAGGACTTGGGGTATTCTCATTTTTTATCTGGAAGCTGGCCTCACCCCTGCGGCAGCTTATCACCGTGACCAGTGAAATTGTCCGGGGAATCTATCCTGATAAGATAGCTGTTCCCGAAGATCGTGAAATCAGACAGATTGTTGAGGCCATTAATCTGATGATCGCCCAGGTGCGGCAGCAGAAGGCGGAGGTGGATTATCTCTATGAGCAGGAAAAGAAGGCCTCAAAAAATCTCTGTCTTGCAAACGACCTGCTGGCTCAGAAGTCCGATGAGCTGAGTATGAAAAACAGGGAGGTACAAAAGGCCTTTGATGAGTTGCGGATGCTCCAGGAGGACCTGTTGAAGGCAGAACGGCTGGCTGTTGTCGGTGAGACATCCGGACGTGTGGCCCATGAAGTACTGAA
>Ga0256834_1002842_pt1 | contig 10655 bp, 12 predicted proteins | sample 4281140metaG_FD_190536 | JGI IMG/M metagenome (GOLD analysis project Ga0256834, IMG submission 190536) | Hydrothermal vent microbial communities from East Pacific Rise, Pacific Ocean - 4281-140 | ecosystem: Environmental > Aquatic > Marine > Hydrothermal vents | place: Pacific Ocean: East... | reverse complement strand
CTATGCGTGAAGCTATTTTGAAAAATAGTTCAGATAAAGAATCTCCTTCTAAAGTAGCTTTATCATTTATAAAAAACGAAGTGAGTAAGATATTTTAAAAAAGAATAGAGCCTAGCTCAATAATTTTCAATCTAAAGTCAAATAAAAAAATGAAACTATTCTTTTTACTATTTTGTCAATTTGTTATTATTGGTTGTAGCTCAATTAAACAAAAAAAAGAACACTTTGGAACTAGTAAATTAACTTTACAAGTCAAAAACAAAAGTGACATACCATTATTAGTGAATCGTTTACAAACCTATTCAAAAATCGCTAATAACAAAGTTAGTTCAAGTGTAGAAAACAATAATCTTTCCATTGAAATCTTTGATTTATTAACTGAAGAAAAAATAGCAAACTTATTCCGTTTAAATGGTTCTTTTAAGATTAAAGGAAACAATAATACCGTTTTTACTGAAGATAAATTCCGCTCTTCTTTTAGTTCTTTTCCAGAAGCCTCAATGGTTTTTATTTTTGATTCTATCTATAAAAAAGAGCTTGAAACTTTTTCTAGAGATAACCTTAAACAAAAAACTGAAGTGTTTTTAGGTAATACTTGTGTTGCCTCACCAACTTTTATGAATACCATAAATAATGGTCTTCTTGGTCTAACTCCAACAAATTCTGATTTTGACACCTATATTGTTCATACTGCTTCAACAGTAAAATACCCTCATAATATTGCCTTTAATCATTTAAATTATAAAGTTACGTTTAAAGATAGTGTAATCTCTAAAAATTTATTCCAGCAGTATCAATCAATAAAAAACTATCCTTTAGGGCATAGTGTGAATAGTCATAAAGAGAAATTCTTAGAAAAATACAGTTCAGATTTATCATCTGATCGAATTAAAGTATTACAAAAATTAGATGCTGTTATTTTAATGCTAAGTAAAATTTACTCTAATGACTTACTTAGTTTTATTAAAAAATCAAACTTTAGTAGTTATACTGAGTTAGAATTATTTATAACCAAGGTTAACTCAATTCAAGAAAATTATAAGAGTGATATTAGCACAATAGAAGAAGTGGTAAATAGTTTGCAGCTTATCACAAATTCTTACAATTCTAACCAATAAAACTTGATGCAATTTTTCTTCTTTATTTTCGTTAAAAATTATAATGTTTAACTTTAAAAAACAAGATGATTAAGATAAAAACAATACTAATTTTAGTTTTCATAATTTTATCTTGTAATGATGAAGATACTGAACAAACTTCTCCTATATCATCAAATAAAGCAATAACTATCTACAATCAGGCCTATCAAGAAAATTATCAAGAAGATAAAATAAATGATATTATAGCTACAGCTAAAAATGCTTATGTACTTGTTGATCCGTTTCAAGACGATGTAGCAAATTCAATTGCTACAATTAAAGCAAACGGAAATCAAGTAGCTGCTTATATTAGTATTGGTACTGGTGAAAATTGGAGAAATGATTTTTCAGAAATGCAACAGTACCTTGTCTCAAAAAACTGGGGACAGTGGCCTGGTGAATTTTTTGTAAATTCTACTACAACTGGTATTATCAATATTATGAAGGGTAGAATTGATCAAATTGCTCTTTGGGGATGTGACTGGGTAGAATTTGATAATATGGATTGGGTTTACGATGATGAATTAAGGTCAACGTATAAATTTGAAGTAACTCAAGCTGAAGGTATTGCTTACTATCAAGAGTTATGTGATTATGTTCATCAAAAAGGAATGAAATGTATGGCTAAAAATATGGTCGAAAATGCTTCTAATTTCGATGGTGTTTTATACGAATCATATAATAATGAAAAAAATTGGTGGGATGAATCTGGTGCTCAAAGTTTTTTAGATGCTGGTAAATTGGTCATCATAAATCATTATAATGAATCAAACTGCGGACAAGTCTATACTGATTATAAAGGTATTTATAATAATAACTTATCTTTTATCTGCGAGGACAGCAATTTGAAAAAGTATGTGCATTTTAATGAGTAATTTCTAAACTATTACACTAATATTACCAATTAAAGTTCTACCTAATCAACTTCTTATATTTGATACGCTTAGGTATTAAATCACCTCCTAAACGTTTCTTTTTATTTTCTTCATATTCAGAAAAACCTCCTTCAAAGAAATACACTTGACTATCGCCTTCAAAGGCTAAAATATGAGTACAAACTCTATCTAAAAACCAACGATCATGGCTGATAACTACAGCACAACCCGCAAAATTTTCAAGTCCTTCCTCTAAGGCTCTCAGTGTATTTACATCTAAATCATTGGTAGGCTCATCTAACAACAACACATTTCCTTCTTCTTTTAAAGTCATTGCCAAATGTAATCGGTTACGTTCACCTCCAGAAAGTGCTGAAACTTTTTTATTTTGTTCACTTCCTGCAAAATTGAATCGACTCAAATAAGCTCTTGAATTGACTTGCTTCCCTCCCATCATGACCAATTCTTGCTCATCAGAAAAATTTTGCCAAATCGTTTTATCTTGATCAATATTTGAATGTGCCTGATCTACATAGGCAATTTTTGCAGTTTCACCCACAACAAACTCTCCTTTATCAGGTTTTTCTTCACCCATTATCATTTTAAAAATGGTGGTTTTACCTGCTCCATTCGGACCAATAATCCCTACAATACCTGCCTGAGGTAAATTGAATTCTAAATTTTCATATAATAATTTATCACCAAAAGCTTTAGAAACTCCTTTGGCTTCAATTACATTTGTACCTAAGCGTGGACCATTTGGAATATAAATTTCTAATTTGTCATCCAATTGCTTTTGGTCTTGACTCATTAACTTGTCATAATTCTTCAAACGAGCTTTTTGTTTGGTTTGCCTTCCTTTTGCTCCTTGACGAACCCATTCTAATTCTCGTTCTAACGTTTTTTGACGTTTAGAAGCTGTTTTGCTTTCTTGTGCCAAACGTTTTGATTTTTGATCTAACCATTCAGCATAATTTCCTTTCCACGGAATTCCTTCTCCTCTATCCAATTCAAGAATCCACCCTGCAACGTTATCTAAAAAGTACCTATCGTGAGTTACAGCAATTACCGTTCCTTTATATTGTGCCAAATGATGCTCTAGCCAATGTACAGATTCTGCATCTAAATGATTGGTAGGTTCATCTAATAATAAAATTTCAGGTTCTTGCAATAACAACCTACATAAAGCAACTCTTCTACGCTCTCCACCAGAAAGTACACGAATTGGCGTATCAGGTTCTGGAGTACGCAAGGCATCCATAGCAATTTCTAATTTGGTATCTAACTCCCATGCATTTGAAGCGTCAATCTTATCTTGTAACTCAGCCTGTTGAGCCATGAGTTTTTCCATTTTATCGGCATCAGAATAAACTTCTTCTAAACCAAACATATCGTTAATTTTATTGTATTCATCTAATATAGCAACCGTTTCTGCCACACCTTCTTTAACAATATCTATTACCGTTTTAGTCTCATCTAATTGAGGCTCTTGCTCTAAATAACCTACTTTGTAGCCTGGAGAAAAAACAACATCACCTTGGTAATTTTTTTCTACACCAGCTATAATTTTTAATAAGGTCGATTTACCCGATCCGTTCAACCCTAAAATACCTATTTTTGCTCCATAAAAGAAACTCAAATAAATATCTTTTAATACTTGTTTATTGGTACTCTTATAGGTTTTAGAAACCTTATTCATCGAAAAGATGACCTTTTTATCGTCAGACATTTTTGTAAATAATTATTAAGTTATTGGGTAATTAGTTGAATTTTTCTTCAATAAATCAGAAATCAACATTCTGAAATTGTAAATCTATTAAACCCTTCCTTTTAATGCGTTAAACACCCAGGCTATGGCAAAGAAACCAACACCGACTGCTGCAAACCCCCAGCCCGCAACTTCATTATATCTAAATGCACCAAGTGCTATCAAGCCAAGTCCAACAATAATCATAATCAATGTTGCATAGCCTAACACGGTATTTTTATTCATCATCATATCTATCTCTGTTTTTTATAGGCAATTCAGTTTACCCTCTTAGCTTTAATTCTTTCATGACTTTATTAAAAGTATCAGACGTTGGTCTTAAATAAACTTCATCATCTACAAATAATGTAGGAAACCTTAAAGCTCCATCATACAATTCTCTGGTATGTTTATGGGCTTCTTCATCTTCAATAACACTTTTATATTCAAAAGGAATTTCAGCCATTCTTAAAAAATTTTTAAAAGCTACTGTTTGTGCGTCTCCTTTTTTACCGTAAATTACTATTTTCATTTGAGTTATTTCTTCTATTAATTCTTATTAAAGAATCAAATATATTTGCCCAAATATACAAAAACTAAAATCATAAACTATTAATAAGTCAGTATGTAACAATTTTGTATTTTAGCAATCAGTTTTAGTAAACAATTTATGGATATCAACTTCAATAAGAACGAAGATTATAACAAACTAAAAGTAACGGAATTAAAGACTAAGTTACTAAAAGTTTATAAAGGTGGTGGTGAAAAACGGATTGAAAAACATCATGCAAAGGGTAAAATGACGGCTCGTGAACGCATTACCTACCTGTTAGACTCTAACAAAAACAGTATTGAAATAGCTGCATTTGCTGGTGACGGGATGTATGCTGAACATGGTGGTTGTCCGTCTGGAGGGGTTGTTATAAAAATCGGATACATTAAAGGCAAGCAATGCATTGTTGTTGCTAATGATGCCACAGTAAAAGCTGGAGCTTGGTTTCCTATTACTGGCAAAAAGAATCTTAGAGCCCAAGAAATTGCAATTGAAAACAGACTGCCAATTATCTATTTGGTAGATAGTGCTGGTGTTTATTTACCAATGCAAGATGAAATTTTTCCTGACAAAGAGCATTTCGGTAGAATTTTTAGAAATAATGCCATTATGAGTAGCATGGGTATTACACAAATATCAGCTATCATGGGGAGCTGTGTTGCGGGTGGTGCTTATTTGCCAATTATGAGTGATGAAGCCTTAATTGTAGATAAAACAGGGAGTATTTTCTTAGCAGGAAGCTATTTGGTTAAAGCTGCTATTGGAGAATCTATTGATAATGAAACCCTTGGCGGAGCATCAACACATTGTGAAATTTCTGGTGTAACCGATTATAAAGCAAAAGATGACAAGGATGCTTTAGACAGAATAAAAAATACCATTGCTAAAATAGGCGATTTTGACAAAGCAGGATACAATAAGGTTAAAGCAAAACAGCCTAAAGAAAATTCAGAAGAAATTTACGGAATTCTACCTGAAAAGCGTCATGACCAGTACAATATGCACGAAATCATAAAACGGTTAGTTGATGATTCTGAATTTGATGAATACAAAGCTGATTATGGTAAAACCTTAATTACAGCATATGCTAGAATTGATGGTTGGGCAGTAGGTATTGTTGCCAATCAACGTAAAGTTGTAAAAAATGCCAAAGGAGAAATGCAATTTGGAGGTGTTATTTATTCTGATTCTGCTGATAAAGCAACACGTTTTATTGCCAATTGCAATCAGAAAAAAATTCCCTTAGTGTTTTTACAAGATGTAACTGGATTTATGGTTGGTAGTAAATCTGAGCATGGTGGTATTATAAAAGATGGTGCCAAAATGGTAAACGCAGTGAGTAATTCGGTAGTTCCGAAGTTTACGATTATTATCGGAAATTCTTATGGAGCTGGTAATTATGCCATGTGTGGCAAGGCTTATGACCCGCGATTAATTGTAGCTTGGCCAAGTGCTGAGCTGGCAGTAATGAGCGGTAATTCTGCTGCAAAGGTATTATTACAAATCGAAAAAGCTTCCTTGTTAAAACAAGGCAAAAAAATAACAAAGAAAGATGAAGAAGAATTGTACAACTCTATAAAATCTCGTTATGACACGCAAACTTCTCCTTATTATGCAGCATCTAGAATTTGGACGGATGGCGTCATAGACCCTCTTGATACTAGAACATGGATTTCTATGGGGATTGAAGCTGCCAACCACGCACCCATTGAAAAGAAATTTAATTTGGGAGTGATTCAAGTATAGACATGAATTGCACTAATTATCACAAAACAAATAATTAATATAAATTAATCATGAACTTTTTAAATAAAAATAAATATTCTGTGAGTAAAAAAATAATAATCATACTTGCATTCCTAGCTGTTTTGCCACTAGCGGCACAAAAACAAGAAGCTATTTTGCATTTTAAAGATAGTACTGTACTCAAAGGCTTAGCAAAAATAACCCATACTAAAGGAATCCTATTTAGGAAAACCAAAAAAGATGAAAAGATTGAATATACTTTTGAAGAATTAAAGTATATTGAGATTAAAGAGAAGAAAAAAAGTAAAGAATTCACAACCTACGCTTATAGACTACTTCCTGAAAGCGGTTATACATTATTAAAACAAATAGAAGTAGGGAAGGTCAATTTATATAAGTTCTTTGATGTCTTTCACTCTTCAAAGTCTGGCCCTAACGGATCTATGACCTCTAAAAGTTCATCTATCAGCCGTTATTATATTGCTAAAGAAAATGAAGAAATTCTTACCAACCTAGGTATTAACGGTTTAAAATTTGGTAAAAGATTTAAAAAAAATGCCTCCAACTATTTTAGCGACTGCCCTGAATTGGTATTAAAAATTCAAAAAAAGAAATTTAAAAAGAAACACATTAAAGAGGTTGTGAAATTTTACAATGAGAATTGTAATTAAACCATGAACTTTTCAAAGAAAAATCGAGAACCCATTAAAACAACTAAATATTCTGTGAGTAAAAAAATAATATTTATACTTGTATTTCTAGTTGTTTTACCACTAGCAGCTCAAAAACAAAAAGCTACTTTATATTTTAGAGATGGTACAGAGTTGAAAGGTAAGGCTAGAATAACCAAGTCAGGAAAAATAAAGTTTAGAAAAAGTCAAAAATCAAAGAAAGTATTTTATGATTACAAAGAAATTGACAAAATACTTATTAGAAAGGAAGATATAGATGTAATGTATCAATACAAAATTCTTAAAAATAAATCACGCCCTTTAATTTTAGAAATAATTAAAGAAGGTGAAATTACTTTATTTAGAACTTTAAAAACTGGACATAATCCTGGAATGATGATGGGACCTGGCGGTGGAGCTCCTATGATGACAGGCGGGTATTCTTACTCAATAAGTAATTACTACGTTTCTAGAGATAATGAATCAACTGTTTTCCACTTAGGAAGCAAGGGTACATATTTTAGTAAAAATTTTAAAAAAGCTGCTTCATCATATTTTAAAGATTGTCCTAAATTGGTAACAAAAATCCAAAACAAAGAATTAAAAAAACGTGACATCGTTGAAATAGTTGAATTTTACAATGAGAATTGTGATTAGCCTATGAAAAAAAATATTTATATATTATTCTTTATTTTATCAATAAACCTTAATTCTCAAATAGAGTTAAGACACAACCCTTATGTTAAGGGATCTGTAGTTTTTAAAAATGGAAATATAATTAAGGGAGTTGTTAGATTAAATAGCTCTGCATTTGACATCAGATTTAAAGATAGTCTAAAGCAAAGAAAAGCCAAAAAAGTAAAATTCAAAGAGGTTGAAAAAATAATAACTTACACAGACTCTTTAAACCCCAGAGAATTCTATTATAAAAAAACTGACGAAAGTAAATTTCTTTATTTTGTTGAGTTAATTCATTCTGACACTATTAGCACATATGTTAGTTCTTCTGACAGGGTAGCATTGTTTTATTCTGAATCTAATATTGACAGAAGAACTGGTAAAGAGTGGATGGATGAAATGCAAAATGAACATGCATTAAATTTCATACACCATCAATTGTCAATAAATCAACGGCGATTATTTTATCGAAATTACAGTCTATTATATGCAAGAATAAGAATAGAAAAAATAGATTATTTTTTACATAAAAAAGATCAAAAAGCATTAATTTTAGTTGGCTCTAAAGGAAATCCTTTATATAAAAATTTCAAAAAAGCGGCGACAAAATATTTTCAAGATTGTCCTGCTCTTGTAGAAAAAATACAATCAAGAGAATTAAAACTGAAGCATTTACCTGAAATTATAGAATTTTACAAGTTATATTGTAACTAATACAACAAAAAAACAAACGATTAAACAGAATTTAATAAATGGGAAGAGCATTCGAATTTAGAAAAGCACGAAAAATGAAGCGTTGGTCAGCCATGGCAAAAACCTTTACACGTATTGGTAAAGACATTGTAATGGCAGTAAAAGAAGGAGGTCCAAATCCTGAATCTAACTCACGTTTACGTGCTGTCATGCAAAATGCCAAGGCAGCAAATATGCCTAAAGAAAATGTAGAGCGTGCCATTAAAAAAGCATCAGACAAAGATACGGCTGACTATAAAGAAGTATTATTTGAAGGCTATGCTCCTCACGGAATTGCAGTCTTAGTTGAAACGGCAACTGACAATAACAACCGTACCGTTGCCAATGTTAGAGCGGCTTTCAACAAGTGCGATGGTACTTTTGGCACTTCGGGTTCTGTCGTCTTTATGTTTGACCATACCTGTAATTTTACCGTTAAAAAAGAAGATATTACTATCGAGATGGAAGAACTAGAACTCGAATTGATTGATTTTGATGTGGAAGAAATTTTTAATGATGAAGAAGGAATTATTATCTATGCTCCTTTTGAACAGTTTGGTGCTATTCAATCCTTTTTTGAAATGAACAATGTAGAAATTTTATCTTCTGGCTTTGAAAGAATACCCACCTCAACAAAAAAACTATCAGAAGAACATCAAGCTGATGTTGAAAAATTATTAGAAAAAATTGAAGAAGAAGATGATGTACAACATGTATATCACTCTATGGAAATGTAAATAAACTAAAAGACTGAAGCTGGAAGATTAATCTATGAATATTAGTTACACATTAAACCAAATACCACAAATTGCAAAACAAATTATTGATGAAGCTTCAAGTAAAATTTTGTTATTTTATGGTGAAATGGGTGTAGGTAAAACCACCTTAATCAAAGAAATTGTAAAACAATTAGAGGTTGATGATGTGGTTACTTCCCCTACTTTTTCATTAGTAAATGAGTATGTATCCCGTAAAGGAGAAACTATTTATCATTTTGATTTCTATAGGATTGAAGATGAGAATGAAGTTTTAGACATCGGAATCGAGGAGTATTTTGATCGTGATAACTGGTGTTTAATTGAGTGGCCAGAAAACATTAAAAATATAGTACCTTTAAATGCTGTAAAAATTCGTTTATCAACCAATGAAGATGAAACTAGATCCATTAAGATGGTGAACATGAAGCTCGGAATGCAACACTAAAACCTGAAACAAAAACATGAGTAAACAATTTTCGCCATTTAGTAAAGAAGAATTAATGCCGAAACCTGAAATGCTTGAAATTAAAAAGCAAAAAGGTGAGTTATTTATCGGCATTCCTAAAGAAACTCATTTACAAGAAAAACGAATTTGCCTAACGCCTGATGCTGTTGCAGCCTTGACCAATCAAGGACATCGGATAATTATAGAAACTAAGGCTGGTGAAGGTGCCAATTATAGTGACACTGATTATTCTGAAGCTGGAGCCAAAATTTCTTATGATGTTGAAGAAGCCTTTGGTTGCAATATTGTTTTAAAAGTAGAACCACCTTCTTTAAAAGAAATTAAATATTTCAATCCGCAAAGTGTCTTATTTTCTGCTTTACAGTTAAAAACACAACATAAAAAATACTTTGAAGCTTTAGCTAAAAAACGTATTACAGCTATTGCATTTGATTTTATTTCTGATGAGCATGGTGTGTTTCCTGTAGTAAAATCTCTAAGTGAAATTGCTGGAATATCATCTGTCTTAATTGCTGCCGAACTGATGGCAAAAAGCAGTAAAGGAAATGGTTTATTACTCGGTAATATTAGTGGAGTCGCTCCTCCAGACGTAGTTATTTTAGGTGCTGGTACTGTTGGTGAATTTGCAGCCAGATCAGCATTAGGCTTAGGGGCTCAAATAAAAGTATTTGACAATTCTATTACAAAATTAAGAAGATTACAACATAATTTAGGTGTTGCCATTTTCACTTCTACCATTCAACCAAAGACACTACTAAAAGCTTTAATGCGATGTGACGTTGCTATTGGTGCAGTAAGAGGAAGAACCAGAACCCCTATATTAGTTAGTGATGACATGGTACAGCAAATGAAAGATGGTGCTATTATTGTTGATGTAAGTATTGATAGTGGCGGTTGCTTTGAAACTTCTGAAATTACCACACATAATAGTCCTACCTTTATAAAACATGGTGTTATTCATTATGGTGTGCCTAATATTCCGTCAAGATATTCAAGAACAGCATCATTGTCTATTAGCAATATTTTTACGCCATACCTCTTAGAAATAGGTGAAGAAGGTGGTATTCAGAACACCGCAAGATTTGATAAAAGCCTGCAAAAAGGCATGTATTTTTATCATGGTATATTGACAAATAAAGCCGTAGGAGATTGGTTTAATTTACCCTACAGAGACATTAATTTATTGATTTTTTAAAATGGATATTAAAAGACGTTTTTTCTTATTTGGCATCGGGTTTTCTATTGGAATTGTTTTACTACTCTTTTTCTTAAACGGAAAAGAAGCTTCTT
>Ga0256834_1002841_pt1 | contig 10655 bp, 10 predicted proteins | sample 4281140metaG_FD_190536 | JGI IMG/M metagenome (GOLD analysis project Ga0256834, IMG submission 190536) | Hydrothermal vent microbial communities from East Pacific Rise, Pacific Ocean - 4281-140 | ecosystem: Environmental > Aquatic > Marine > Hydrothermal vents | place: Pacific Ocean: East... | reverse complement strand
TGCCATACAACTTACCAATGGATGTCTGGCTTCAGACATCGAACTTGAAGACCAAAATACCTTTCAATTTTTACAAAACTGTAATGCCATAGAGGAAGTCAACGGTTTATGGAAACTTCATTCACTCTACCGTGCAGGCAGACTTTACATAGGTCAGCAAGGCAAAGGGTATGTGGAAGCAGAGTTCAAAGAACAAAAAGACCTCCTTGTAGAACCTGACCACTTAGGTGATGCAAAACATGGTGACGAAGTGGTAGTGAAACGTATCATTGCTAGACGTGGACGAGCTAGTGGTAAAGTGATTACAGTCATAGACAAAGCACACCTCTTTACCATAGCCTATACACACCGTGACGAACAAGGCAACTTTAGCATACTCAACATCCGTACAGGAGAGCCTACCCATGCTGTCATGGAAGGTATGGACTTAAAGGCGTTTAAACTAGGCACTGTACTCAAAGTAGATATAGACGATGACAAAGTACTAAAAGTCTTTGGACATCTAGGAGACCCTAAAGTTGACGAAAAAATCTCTTTGTCACTTTACCATAGAGAAGATGCCTTCCCACAAGAGTGCGTCACAGAAGCACTTGATGTAGAAAATGTTATCACAAAAGAAGAACACCCAGACAGAGTAGACCTTACCCATCTTAACTTTTGTACTATCGACCCCGTAACCGCAAAAGACTTCGATGATGCTATTTACTTTGATATGGAAGCGCATACGCTTTACGTTGCCATAGCCGATGTAAGCCATTATGTGCCCTACTTTACAGCCATAGACAAAGAAGCAAAGAAACGTGGATTTACGACCTACCTACCACACAAATCTTTCCCTATGCTCCCACGAGAGCTGAGTGAAAACATCTGTTCACTTAAACCAAAAGTAGATAGACTTGCTTTTGTAGCCAAAATGGAATTAGACCGTACGACACTCAAACCCATAAAAGAAGAATTTTTTGAAGCCATTATCCACTCTAAACACCGTTTTAACTATGATGACATAGATAAGATTATTGACAACAATGGTAAGCAAGCCACAGGTATAGTAGAAGAAATACTCACCTACTTACTCCCTCTTTATGATGTTACTAAACGTCTACGTAAAGCACGTTTACAAAATGGATTTGACTTTAGAAGTGAAGAGACTAAAGTAGCTTTAGGTGCTGACCATCTACTAAAATCTACAGAGATAGAAACGGGTACACCATCACACTCTCTCATAGAAGAGTGTATGCTTTTAGCCAATCAAGCCTCTGCGAAACGTTTTGAAGGTGAAGGAGATGGCATTTTCCGTATCCATGAACCACCACAGCTTTCACGTATAGAACAACTCCTTACAGAACTTGCAGCCATAGGACTTTATGTAGAAGAGTACGAAGACAGTCCATCACTTATACGTGCCATACAAAAAGAAGCAGACAAAATGGGCTTAGCTTCAGAAGTAGATGCCATGGTCATCAAGTCTCTACGCCAAGCACAGTACAATGCCCACAATGTAGGACACTTTGGACTAGGCTTTAGCCACTATTCACACTTTACCTCGCCTATACGAAGATACTCTGACCTTATCTTACATAGACTCATCAAAACACAATTGCATGACGATAAAGAAGAGGCAAGTTATCTTCTACGAAACATAGAGCCTCTCTGTGCCAGAGTATCTGAACTAGAACGCGAAGCTACAAAATGTGAATGGGATTTTAGAGACCGTAAGTTTGCACGATGGGCAGACCAACATTTAGGCGAAGTCTTCGATGCAGAGGTCATAGAAGCTGGCGAAGCAGCTAAAGCTGTCCTGCATGGAGATATCAAAGGTATCACCGTTAATCTTCATGGTGATAATGTCATGCTTTTTGATAAAATACGTGTAAAAATAACGAAAGTGAATATCGCCCAAGCGGTGATTATGACTGAGTTGGTTGAGAAATTGAGTAAAGAAGAGATGGAGTTGTAAAAATCTGTCAAATTAACAGATTATTACTTCTTTTCATTTTTTTAGATAAAATCGTAATAAGATTTAAATTAGGATAATACATCATGACACAAGCACAACAACTTGGTTCAATGACTGCAAAAGGTGGTTTTTTGAATGAAGCTGATATTTGTAATAAATTTCTAAATTACCATCAAGATAACGAAGCACAAATTTGGCTTACTATTATGGGATATGACTCTAAAAAAATAACTTTACTTACTGCGACACAAATACCTGTACGTATCAATAAAGAAAAAGCTTTGTCATTTGGTATCACAGAAAACAAATATGAAGAGACTATCAAATATAAGAAAGCAGATATTCAAATAAAAATAGAGATAACGATAGATAATATTGTTTATATTGAAAATCTCTCGTTAAAAAAAGCAAATAAAACTGCTGGGTTTAATCAGATAGACAAACGTCCAGTAGCGACGTATCAAAAAATATGGGGGTTTGATAAGACAATAGCTTATTGGTTACGATGCTTTACAGGTGATATTTTACCTTCCGAAATAAATACTAAAGAATACTTATCTTTTAGAGATATAAAAGAAAAAAGAGTCTTTTTAGATGAACTACCCCAAGAAAAGCTAAAGGATATTATCCATTTTTTTACAGAAAACAAATACCTTATACTCTCTGATATTATAAAAGGAAGAGGTGGATTATCTGCAGAGTGGATGCTTGTTACTCAAAAAGACACTAAAAATAATGAGACTATAACATGGGTACTTAAAGATATTAATACAACGATTAATTTTTATGCCCAAGGAGAAGTAAAACTCTCGCCTAGAGGAAGTTTAAAAATAGGTCGTATTACCATGCAACGTAAAGGTGGCACTCCAGACCCAACAAGCTTACAATTTAAAATGAATCCCTTGGAGTTATTTGATGCTTAATAAACTAACATACATTGACCTCTTTGCTGGTATTGGTGGCTTTCACCAAGCTATGGATAGTTTTGGTGCTTCGTGTGTATTTGCTTCTGAGTGGGATAAAGATTGCCAATATACCTATGAAGAAAACTATGGCATTAAACCCCATGGTGATATTACTCAAATAGATGAAAAAGAGATTCCAGCACATGATATACTCTGTGCGGGATTTCCTTGTCAAGCTTTTAGTATATCTGGTAAACAAAAAGGGTTTGAAGACAGTAGAGGTACACTCTTTTTTGAAATTGCAAGAATAGCCAAATACCACCAACCTAAAATGCTCCTTTTAGAAAATGTACGAAATTTTGAAAAACATGATAATGGCAATACTCTAAGTATAGTAAAAGCTACCCTAGAAGAGATAGGTTATAAATTTTTTTCTAAAGTACTTAATGCTTCACATTTTGGAGTACCTCAAAAAAGAGAACGTATCTTTATGGTGGCATTTAGAAAAGATTTAAATATAGATTCATTTACATTTCCTTCAGGTACAAAAAGTAATGTATCACTACAAACATTCCTAGATAAAACAAATAACCACAATCACCTCATCATACAAAGAGATGATATACTATTTAAAGAAAATATAGATATTAAAAAAGATATGTTTGGAAACTACCCACAAAAACCTATACGTATTGGTACAGTCAATAAAGGTGGGCAAGGTGAACGTATCTATAGTCCATTTGGTCATGCTATAACCCTCTCTGCCTATGGTGGTGGTATAGGTGCGAAAACGGGGCTTTATCAGATAGATGCTGTTATTAGACGGCTCTCTCCTGATGAGTGTAGACGTATAACAGGCTTTCCTGAGAACTTTAAACTTCATCCTAAAGCAACCGTATCATATAAACAATTTGGTAATAGTGTGGTGGTAAATGTCTTACACGCTATTTTAAATCACATCGAAGATAATCATATTTTAGACAAACAAACGATAAAGGTAGCCTCATAATGTACCAAAGAGAATTTGACCAAAAACTCAGACAAGCACTCCCAAAAGCTGTACTTTTCTATGGTGAGAATGACTATATGGTAGACCATTACATAGAAATGTACGTGAAACAGACAGATGCGAAAGACTCTATGCTTAGTCTGTACCATGATGAGTGGAACTTTGAACAGGCAAAAAACTTTTTGTCTCAAACATCCCTTTTTGGTGGGACTAACCTCGTAGTAGTAAAACATGAAAAGAAAATACCTAAAAAAGAACTAGATGTCTTAGTAGCACTTGCCAATAAAAACACCGATAATTACTTTCTCTATGCCTATGCTGGAGCAGGCAAAGATGCCAAGTCAATGCAAGCAGCATTTACAGACAAAAAAGGTGGTGCATGGGTACGTTTTTTTGAACCTAACATTCGAGATGGTATAGCCGTTCTACAACAAAAATCACAAAAAATAGGGCTAGACATAGACCACTATGCCTTACAGCACCTTATGTTAGTACTCAACAATAACCTAGCCCTCTGTGCTAACGAGTTAGACAAACTAGCTATCTTAGGCACTAAAATAACAGGTAAAGACATAGACAGACTTGTCTACTCTACTGCCCCTCTGGCTACAGAACAGTTACTCATAGACCTATTTAATAAAAAGCCTATCACCGATACCATCACTAAACTACTAGATATCGGAGAAGATGAAGCAGCTATACTAAGAGCTACTCAGTACTTCGTCAACCAAATATTCCTATTCCATGCTTACATCAAGCTAAACGGTCATGTAGACTCTGCAGCCATACTTGGCTATAAACTCCCCAAACAAATAGAAGAACAAAAAGCACAACTAGCCCTCAAAGTTAAGTCTGCATCACTATTAAAGATATTTGAACATTTACTGGAAAGTGAATTGACTATCAAAAAAGCACCCAATACACAAAAAGAAGTATTACTCTATAGTATGTTGATAAAGTTACAGGGATATCTGTAGAAATTAGAAATTTTGATATAGTTATTTTATAAATAGATAAAGGTTTGTGATTAGTTGTGATTAGATTTTGAAGTTTGGGTAAGAGAGTTTACGTCAAGTAAATGACCGCACCCATCTTCAAAAGATGAGTGCAAATAATCATAAAGATTATCTATTTGAGACTATGCGAACATTTCTCTCATTACTCCACCAAACCACTCTCTAGTAGCTTTAGCTGTACCTTTAGATCTAAACTTACCGTTTCCATCTTTTGGCTTAGGAACATTTCCTTTACCTTTAAGTACACCTGATTTATCAGCTGAGAATGTATGTGTTACCATAATTGCTTCTTCTGGTTTACCACCTACCATTGAGAAACATACGTTTGCTGCTTTAGCTGGAAGACCTTTAATTGGATCCTCAACTTTACCATTAAGCTGTGCAATAATTTGACCTGTTGCTCTGTGTGAACCCCAGATTGCAGTTTGACCTGATGGTGGGATTTTATGCGTTACTGCATCACCAATTACGTAAACATTTTTATCTGTTTTAGATCTGAAGCTGTATCCATCCATTTTTGCATAACCTGCACCATTGTGCTCAATATCTGCCATTGCAATAACAGGTGAACATTTATTGATAGGGATAAGGTTACATACTTCGTATTTTTCAGTTTTAGATACACCTTTTTCATCATCAACATTTGCAAATTCTGTATATGTGATTGTTTTTGCTGCTGGATCTACATCTGTTACTTGTGTAAGACCTTTGTACTCAATGATGTCTGAGAATAAATCAGCCCAAGACTCTTTAAATGCTTTACCTTTTGCAAATTTACCACCTCTTGTATCAAGAACAATTACTTTTCCTTTAATACCTTCGTTTTTCATGTAGTTTGCAATCATTGCTGTTCTCTCATATGGTGCTGGAGGACATCTAAACTTACCTTTTGCTGGTGGTATGATATATACGTTACCATCATCCATATTTTCAAGTTGTCTCTTAAGTGCAATATGCTCATTACCTGGCATTAATGCTGCTGGACATGCTGCTGCTACTGCTGCAGTTTTCATTGCATCCCATTTTGGGAATTGTTTAGCGTAATCATATGCAATACCTGGAGACAATACAAGAATGTCATAACCAATTGTACCTGCAGTTGAAGTTGTAACAGTTTTTGCTGCTCTATCGATAGATACAACTTCTGAATTTACAAAGTTATAACCATATTTAGTAGCTGGTTGTGCGTAATCACCAACAAACATACTTAAACTCATATTATCAAGTCCACCAAGTAGTCCATTTGATAGTGGACAAGCCATATGCATAGATCTTTTTTCGATAACTGTTACATCAATGCTTTTGTCACCTTTTCTAAGTGCTTTTGCCATTGTAAGTCCACCGAAACCAGCTCCTACGATTACTACTGATTTACCAGTTGTTTTTGTTCCTGTTGCTCCACTTGCTACTGCCATGCTTGGCATTGCCGCTGCTGCTGCTGCAACACCTGCAAGCTTAAATGTATCTCTTCTATTCATTGCCATAATGTCTCCTATTAGAATTGGTTTGTTAATCTCTTTATATAATATAAAGTAATCAAATTATGACAGAATACTTCGAACTATTACAAAGATTTTGAAGCTTTTTATAAATTATTTTTAAGATGTATCAAAAGGATACAAAGTGATTTTAGAGAGTTTTGGATAGGTTATAGTTAAGATAATGTACGGTAAAGACCGCACACTATATTGGGGTTATGCTTGAATAATTTCAGCTGTGAAGTTTTTAAGTGTTTCCACTTTTGCTTCTTCTTTAGTAAGCTTTTTTGCACCTTTTCTACCAAACTCAGCTTTGAGTTCTTGTTTAAATGCATCAAAATACTCTTCAAACTTATCTGGACCGAGTACAGCTACTGCCCAAATATTATCATCTGCGTCTATTTCAAGTACAATTTGTGCTAAGCCTTGATTTGCAGGACCTGCAAGTACTTTACCACCATTAACCGCATCATAAGCTGCAAGGTGAGATGAACATACAAAGACACCTGCTTTATCATAAGCGATTGTTTTACCTGTTGTTGGAACGTATTGGAACATTGACATCGCTCTAGTTGGACGTGTCATTTGGTGTGCACAAATAGCAGAATAAGCAACCACAGTTCCTTTTGATCCAGCACCACCTTTAAATACATACTCTGTTCCATCTTCAGCCTTAAGTTTTACCTCTTTAGATGCTGCTTCTTTAAGGTTAACCATAATTGCGGGTGTTCCAGCATGTGGGTAAGCAAATACATAGTTTTCTTCTTCTACAAGTGCTGATGCTTTAAGTGCTTTACCATCGGCATCTTTAAGTTGTACTTTTTCATACGTTTTAAAGAGTGATCCATCTTCTGCATAAAGTTTTTGTGTCACAAGTGATGGTGCCATAGCTACTGCTGCTGCCGATGTTGCTGATAGTTTTAAAAAATTTCTTCTTTCCATAATATAATCCTTTTTAGTCAGTTAAGATAATCAAATAGTACAGTATAATTGATTAATGTCAAGGATTTACAACAAAAAATATGCGATTCTCCTCATAAAGTGCGATTAAGAGACACTATGGTAACATAACGCTTCCAAAATTCTTGCTCATTTTTGGACGGATATACATTATGTACTTAGTAGCTAGCTCAAATGACTAATCATTTTAGTGCTGCTCAATGAACACTGTACCCGCATTTATATGGGCTATTAAACCAAAAGGAAACAATATGACTTGTTATGAAACACTGTTTGTAGTTAAACCTACACTTACAGACGAAGAAACTGCAGCACAGATTGCAAAAATTAAAGAGATCGTTGCTAACAACGGTGGGGAACTTCTTGCTACTAACGACATGGGTATGAGAAAACTTGCTTATCCTGTTGAAAAACATGAGAGAGGTTACTACACTGTTCTTTTCTATAAAGCAGAAGGTACACTTATCAACGAGCTTGAAAGAAATCTTAAAATTAGTGAAGATGTTATCAAGTTTTTAACTGTTAAATATGTAAAAAACAAAGAACTTACACAGTTCAATAAACTTGTAGAGTCAGCAAACAAAAAAGCTGAACCTGTAGTAGAAGCAGCACCAGTTGCAGAAGAAGCGGCTCCAGTTGTTGCAGAAGAAGCAACACCAGCAGCATCTGAATCAACAGAAGCGTAATTAAAAGCACTTAACAGGAGCAACCTTATGTACAACAAGATAATTTTAGCAGGAAACCTAACCAGAGATATTGAGATTAGATATACACAAAGTGGTGCTGCGATTGGTAATACTGCCATCGCAACTTCACGTAAATTTAAATCTCAAACAGGTGAACAAAAAGAAGAAGTTCTTTTCGTTGACATTACATTCTTTGGAAGAACTGCTGAGATTGCCAACCAGTACTTACGTAAAGGTAGCAAAGTTTTAGTAGACGGAAGATTGAAGTTAGACCAGTGGACAGCACAAGATGGAAGTAAAAGAAGCAAGCACTCAGTGACTGTAGAAAGCCTCCAAATGCTAGGAAGCAAAGATGAAGCAGCACCTATGGGTGGAAATGGATATAGCCAACAAGGAGGGTCTTCTTATGAAGCACCTGCACAACAACAAAACAGCTATAGCCAACCTGCACCATCCGCTCCTGCAGCCGCACCACAACCTACACCAAACATTCCAGAAATTGACATCAATGAAGATGAAATACCGTTTTAGACAAAATTAAAATATACACACTTCACTTCACGTAACTATATTCTACTGATATAGTTACTTAAAATCCTACACACAGATATAATCTACGCTATAATTTAATACTCTAAAACAACGGATAAATATGGTAATCATAGGCATAGGCAACGTACTACAAAAAGATGATGGGTTAGGTGTGTATGCAGCTAGTTACCTCAACGAAAACTACTCTTTTTCCGAAGATATAGAAATCATTAATGGTGGCGTTGAGGGAATTCATCTTTTAAATGTCTTAGAAGAGAGTGACCATGTCATCGTACTTGATTGTTTAGAACTTAACGATGCCCCTGCTTCCATTTATGCTATACCTGCTAAAGAAATCTCTGGATATGGTCTTAACAACGGGGGTGCACACGAGATAGGCATACTCCAATGTATGGATATGATGGAACTTCAAGGCAAAGAGATACCCCAAGCTATTGTCATAGGCATTGTCCCTGCTGAAGTCACTTTTGCATTTGGATTAAGTGATCCACTCATCCACGCTTTTGATGGCTATATCTCTGTTGTATTACAGTATCTTACGAAGCATGATATTAGCCATACTAAGAAAGAGAAGACTACTACCCTTTCAGAAATCATTAACAGAGCCAAAGACCCATCGGGAGTGATGATTTAACTCTTAACTACACTCGTTTCCCATCCATCATACAGTGCATCATGTGCTTCAGCAATGTCTATAAGTCCAAGGGTAATGGCATCAATGTCATGGTAGAAAGGTTTGTCTAAACGGTAGAAGCTTAGCCCCTTAACACCCTCTTCATTTTCTATCTCTTTTTTTACTTTAAAACCATCAGCAAGAAGTGTAGCCTCTAATGCTTCTTGTTTATCTACTGATTGCATAAATATCTTATGTTCTATCGCACGTGCAAAATGTAAGTTATCTTCTTGCTCTCTTAGGTTATCACATACCTTATGGTTTTGAATGATTTGCCACTCTCTAGCTGTCGGGTAGAGTAGTTTTTTATAGTAGTTCCATTCGCCATCTTCACTATGTCCATTTGTTACCTCGTAGCTTTGATGCTCGTTCAACGCAAACTCTATAAAGTCAGCCCAGTTATAGGTAAACTGCACATAGTACAAAAATGTCACATAACCATCTGAAATCACACGTCCCACATACTTGCCTATGCGAAATTTTATCATAGAGGCTTCTAGCTTGTCTTCCATAAAGAGGATTTCTGGTTCTTCATGCTCTGAAAGTAACCCATTTTCTTTTGGCTCTTTGAGCTTTGCTTTCACAAAGGCAATAGTCGGATAGGTATATCCCAACTCTTCAATCTCCATAGAGATACCTGCATTAAACTGTATAGAGGCTGGGCTACCCTCTAAGTTTTTCATATATAATTCCCAATATTCTTGCATAAAAATTCCTTAGTTTTATTTTATATCATCTCTAAACTCATGAGGTACATATCTTCCCCATCGAGTACTTTAACTCTTAAACTCTCACACTTATGGCAGTAGTAACGTACTTCATCTACCTCGAAAACATTGCCACACTCTTTACACTCTAGTTTGAGCTTCTGTATGTTCTGCACAAACTCCGCGTCTTCACAAATGGTGCCTTCTTTGAAAATATCAAAGGCAGTTTGTAGTAGGTGTGTTTCTATGCCAGACATCACACCTATCTTGGTAATGACCTTCGTGACCTTCGTGGCATTGTTTTGTGCTGCGTGTTCTTCACATTGGTTGAGTAGTGCTTGTACTACACTGTATTCATGCATGATTATCCTTTGGTGTTGTAAGGGTACAACACCCTACATTGGTTATATTTTGTAAACGTATTGGTGTCTCTCTTGGGCATACTTTATAGACAAATTCTTGTCGTAAAGTATGAAAGTCACTCTGCTTATCCCAAAACTCTGGATGCATTACTTCAAGCTCTTTCTCTTTGAGTGCTTCTATCATGGCTCTATTCTCTTCTAAGTAGTCTTGTTTTGCCCATATATAGTCATCGTCATACTTGCTCTTAGCAAAAGTATGTAAGTCCTCATAGTAGTCTTCTATGGTAAAGACTTCATCTACCATGCCTAAAGACTTTGCTTTAGTGACAGAGAGCGGCAAGCAGTCATCT
>Ga0256834_1002840_pt1 | contig 10656 bp, 7 predicted proteins | sample 4281140metaG_FD_190536 | JGI IMG/M metagenome (GOLD analysis project Ga0256834, IMG submission 190536) | Hydrothermal vent microbial communities from East Pacific Rise, Pacific Ocean - 4281-140 | ecosystem: Environmental > Aquatic > Marine > Hydrothermal vents | place: Pacific Ocean: East Pacific... | reverse complement strand
ACCATTGTCAACAAGAAGTTCAGAAGCATAAGGGATACGAGCAGGAACATTCCAACCATCTTTAATTGTTTCAACAATAGAGTCTAATGATTCAACATGTTCACCACTTGCATGAGGGAAGTAGTATTTCCCTTCAATTTGACCACTTACACCAGCAAGTTCATTTGGTTTTGCAATCTCATTTTTACGTAAAGAGTAACGAACTGTTTCTGCATCAGATTTGACACTGATAATCACTTCATCATGAATTGTTTGAATCTCAACAACACCTGCAAACGGTGCTTTAATTTTTGGTTCAACCAATAATACACCAGCATTACGACGGTTAGCTACGATATTTTTACCCTCTTTATTTTTATATGTTTTGAGGTTATAGTAACGAATGAAACCCTCTTTTTCAGCTATAACTTGACGTTCCTGCGCAGTTGAACTTGCAGTTCCCCCAACGTGGAATGTACGAAGCGTAAGCTGTGTACCCGGCTCACCAATTGACTGAGCGGCAATAATACCAACAGCCTCACCCGGACGTACAATATGACCAGTTGCAAGGTTAACACCATAACATAATGCACAGATACCATCTTTACTTTTACAAGTAGTCGGTGTTCTGATATGTGCTGTTTTAATTCCAGCTTCAGCAATAATTTTTGCCGATTCTTCATCAAGAAGGGTACCTTCAGCAAAAAGAATTTCATTTGAAATTGGATCGATAATATCATCAGCAAGAACACGACCATTAAGTCTGTCTTCTAAAGACTCAATTAAAGTATTTTGATCTGAAATATCAGAGATCTCAATACCTTCGTGTGTATGACAATCATGCTCAACAATCTTAACATTTTGAGCAACATCAACAAGTTTACGAGTAAGATAACCCGCATTTGCTGTTTTAAGTGCAGTATCGGCAAGACCTTTACGAGCACCGTGAGTTGAAATAAAGTACTCAATAACGTTTAGACCCTCTTTAAAGTTCGAGATAATTGGTGTTTCAATAATATCTCCAGAAGGTTTCGCCATAAGACCACGCATACCTGCAAGCTGACGAATTTGCGCAGCAGAACCACGAGCCCCAGAGTCAGCCATCATATGAATAGAGTTAAAACCATCTTTATCATTTTGTACAAGCTCCATCATTTCAGCTGCAAGTGTATTGTTTGTATCTGTCCAAACATCAATAATTTTATTGTAACGCTCTTGCTCAGTTAAAAGACCCGCTTCAAACTGTTTTTGGATCTCAATAACACGTGCTTTAGAGTCTGCAATTTTTGCAGGTTTCATATCAGGTACACGAATATCATCCGCTGAAATTGACACACCTGCCTCAGTTGCATGTTTAAAACCAAGATTTTTCAAATTATCAAGGAATGATGCAGTTACACCGATACCACCATGTTTTTGAACATAATCAACAATCTCATTAATTGCTTTTTTCTTCATTACTCTGTTCCAAAGTTCAGCCGGAACAAAATCAGGTAGAATAGCTTTAATTAAAAGACGTCCTGCTGTTGTATGGATAATACGGCCATCAACGCGAGTTCTTACTTTTGCATGAATATCTAATGCTTTGTGTTCTAAAGCGATACGGATCTCATCTACATTAGCAAAAAGTTTATTTGAACCTTTTACTCCATTTTTCTCTAATGAGATATAGTAGATACCAAGGACCATATCCTGTGATGGTGTAGCAATAGCTTTACCAGATGCAGGAAGCAAAATGTTCATAGATGCAAGCATTAATACTTTTGCTTCAGCAATAGCCTCAGAAGAAAGTGGTACGTGAACAGCCATCTGATCCCCATCGAAGTCGGCATTGAAAGCCGCACAAACAAGTGGATGTAACTGAATTGCTTTTCCATCAATAAGTTTCGGGTGGAAAGCTTGAATAGAGAGCTTGTGAAGTGTCGGTGCACGGTTAAGCATAATTGGGTAACCATCAACAATCTCTGCAAGAGATTCCCATACTTCATTTGTCTTCTCTTCAATCATTTTCTTCGCAGCTTTTACTGTTGTTGCATACCCTTTTTCTTCAAGTTTAGCAATCAAATGTGGTTTGAAAAGTTCTAATGCCATTTTCTTTGGTAAACCACACTCATCCATTCTCAGTGATGGTCCAACAACAATTACAGAACGTCCAGAGAAGTCAACACGTTTACCAAGAAGGTTTTGACGGAAACGTCCCTGTTTCCCTTTAATCACTTCGCTTAAAGATTTAAGAGGACGTTTGTTTGCCCCTTTAACTGCATTTGCACGACGACCATTGTCAAAAAGTGCATCAACAGACTCTTGAAGCATACGTTTTTCATTTCTTACAATAATTTCCGGTGCTTCAAGTTCAACAAGACGTTTAAGACGTTGATTACGATTGATAACACGACGATAAAGATCATTTACATCAGAAACCGCAAACTTACCACCATCAAGGCTTACAAGTGGACGGAGATCTGGTGGAAGAACAGGAAGTACTGTAAGCATCATCCACGCTGGGTTGTTTCCAGAGTTCAAGAAAGACTCAATAACTTTCAAACGTTTATTGATTGTTTTCTTTTTCGCTTCTGATTTTGTCTCACCAATTTGTTCTTTTAAATTCGTAAAGAGATCAACAAGATCGATAGAGTCAAGAAGATCACGAATTACTTCCCCACCCATACGAGCTTTAAAGCCTAATTCACCAAAACGCTGAACAAGTGTTCTATACTGTTCTTCATTTAAAACATCATATTTTAAAACAGGAGTTTTTGCTTCAGCATCATAATATGCCTCACCACCCTCTTCTACAATATATGCTTCATAATAGAGTACACGTTCCAAATCTTTCATTTTGATACCAAGAAGTGTACCAATACGTGATGGTAATGAACTTACATACCAAATATGTGCAACAGGAGTTACAAGTTCAATGTGACCCATACGAGTACGACGAACTTTAGTTGATGTTACTTCAACACCACACTTCTCACATACTACACCTTTATAACGCATCTTCTTATATTTACCACAAAGACACTCATAATCTCTTACCGGTCCAAATATTTTCGCACAAAAAAGACCGTCACGTTCAGGTTTAAGTGTACGGTAGTTAATAGTCTCCGGCTTTTTAACTTCACCATGACTCCATGACATTACCTTTTCAGGTGATGCCAAACGGAATTGAAGTTGTTTAATATCTTTTGGTCTACTCTCTTCAGTTACTGCTACTGGTACTAATTTACTCATCGTCTTCTACCTCGTCCATAATCTCTACATCTAATGCAAGTGCTTGTAACTCTTTTGTAAGTACAAAGAGTGTCTCTGGAATACCAGATGCTGGTACTAATTCACCGCGAGTCAATGCTTTATAAGCACGAACACGTCCATCAACGTCATCAGATTTAATCGTCAACATCTCTTTAAGAACAGCTGATGCACCATATGCTTCAAGTGCCCAAACTTCCATCTCACCAAATCTCTGACCACCAAAGAGTGCTTTACCACCAACAGGTTGTTGAGTAACTAATGAATATGGACCAGTTGAACGAGCATGGATTTTCTCATCAACCAAGTGGTGTAGTTTAAGAATATACATATAACCTACATTTACACGCTCTTTAATCTGCTCTCCTGTTTTACCATCAAAGAGCACAACTTTACCATCTGCATCCATTTTTGCCAACTCATAGAGTTTTTCAAACTCTTCAGCATTCACACCTTCAAAAATAGGTGTAGCAAATTTAACACCTTTTGCCCAATCTCGTGCATGAATCAAGAATGTTTCATCATCCATTTCACCAATTGTTTTACTTGCATGCATAAGACCTGCAACATCAGCAATTTTAATCATTTTTTCACGAAGATTTTTAATAAAATCTGCCTGTTTTTTATCAAATTCTTCTTGAATTTGGTGACCAAGTTCACGTCCGGCAAACCCGAGGTGCATCTCTAAAATCTGTCCAATATTCATACGTGAAGGTACACCTAGTGGGTTGAGACATACATCAACACTACGTCCATCTTCCATATACGGCATATCAACTTCAGGAACAATATTTGAAACAATACCTTTATTTCCGTGACGTCCCGCCATTTTATCACCGACTTTAAGGTGACGTTTTGTTGCAATATAAACTTTTACATACTTAACAACACCATTTGGCAAGATATCATCTTTTTCCAAGATAGTAAGCTTCTCTTCATGCTCATCTCTAAAGATACGCTTTTGCTTTTGGAAATGATTTTTTGTCTTGTTATATTCATTTTGAATCTCATCAGAGAATGACTTAACAATTGCATTCATAGCAAAACGGTTTACCTCTTTAAGATCATCACCATTAATGATATCTCCGGCTTTATATTCAGTATCACCTATTTTAATATCAGCGACCAAAGGCTCACGAGTAAGGAGTTTTGTTACACGTAACATCTCCTCTTTATCGATCATAATGAGTCTGTCATAGTGCTCACGCTCTAAATAGTCACGCTCTTCTTTTTCAAGCTCAAGTGCACGAGGATCTTTATCGTACCCTTTTTTCGTGAAAACTTTGATATCAACAACAACACCCTCCATAGATGGTGGGCAGTAGAGTGATTTATTGACAACATGACCTGCTTTTTCACCAAAGATAGCACGTAAAAGACGCTCTTCCGGAGTAGGTTTTACTTCACCTTTTGGAGATACTTTACCTACTAAGATCATTCCACCTTTAACAGTAGTACCGATCTTAACAATACCAGACTCATCCAGGTGTGCAAGCTCATCATCACGAACATTTGGAATATCACGAGTAATCTCTTCAACACCATGTTTAAGTTCACGAGCTTCAACTTCTTTCTCATAAATATGAACTGAAGTAAATGCATCTTGACGAATTAAACGCTCAGAAATAACAATCGCATCCTCAAAGTTATAACCGTTCCAAGGCATAAAGGCAACCATCGCATTAACACCAAGAGCAAGCTCTCCCTTGTCCATATTTGGACCATCTGCAATAATCTGTCCTTTTTTCACCATTTCACCTACATTTACAATCGGTTTTTGTGTAAACGAAGTATTTTGGTTGGTACGAAGATTCTTTTGAAGTGGATAATAATCAATAAAGATCTCACCATCTTCTTCACCCATAACATAAATATGTTTTGCATCAACTTTTTCAATTTTACCGGCACGTTTGGCTTTAACACACTCCCATGCATCACGAGCAACAAGTTTCTCAACACCAGTTCCAACCATCGGTGCATTTGCACGTAAAAGTGGTACAGCTTGACGTTGCATGTTTGAACCCATAAGTGCACGGTTGGCATCATCATGTTCAAGGAACGGAATAAGTGAAGCTGCAACACCGACAACCATTTGAGAAGAGAGATCCGCATATTCACAATCTTCAGGTTTACGTAAAAGGATCTCACCATCTTGACGTACAGCAATAAGGTCTTCAATAAATTGACCATTTTCATCAAGTTTATTTGAAGCAGCAGCAATCATTTTGCCCTCTTCCTGTGTAGCCGTTAAATAGACTACTTCATTCGTAACACGACCCTCTTTCATTACTTTATATGGTGCTTCAATAAAACCGTGCTCATTTACTTTTGCATACATTGCCAAAGTATTGATAAGACCAATATTTTGTCCCTCTGGAGTCTCAATCGGACAGATACGACCATAGTGAGTCGGGTGAACATCCCGTACTTCAAATCCGGCACGCTCTTTTACAAGACCACCTTCACCAAGTGCAGAAAGACGGCGTTTGTGTGTAACTTCAGAGAGTGGATTTGTTTGATCCATAAACTGAGAGAGCTGTCCACCGGAGAAAAATTCCATAATTGTAGAAGTAATCATTTTCGAGTTGATAAGATCGTGTGGCATAAGCTCACCCATTGGACCACTCATAGTAGAGAGTTTGTCACGGATCGCTTTTTGCATTTTTACAAGACCATTATGTAACTCATTTCCTAAAAGTTCACCGATAGATCTGATACGTCTGTTACCCAAGTGATCTCTGTCATCAATATGACCTTGACCATTTTTAACTTTGATAACATATTTTACAGACTCGATGATATCTTCATGTGTAAGAACTGTTACATACTCAGGAATATTCATACCAAGTTTGTGATTCATCTTCATACGACCAACTTGTGTTAGATCATATCTCTCTGGATCAAAAAAGAGTTGATTTACGAAGATTTTTGCAGCCTCTTTTGTTACTGGCTCACCAGGACGCATAACTTTATAAATACGAATTGCAGCCAAGTCATTCTCATCTTCAATTTCTTCTGTCTGTTTCAAAAGTTTAAGAGAGTCTGCATCAGCATTAAATGCATTAATAATAGAGCTGTCAACACCCTCTGCCAAGTCATTTGCAATTTTAAATTCAGTTACACCGATCTCTGTCATTTTCTTGAGTTTTGACTCATCAATGTGTGTCATCGTATCAAAAAGAACTTCACCAGTCTCTGGATCAATAATTGGCTCAGCCAAGTAACGCTCTAAAAGAATTTCAATTGGATACTGAACCTCTTTTAAACCTTCATCGATCAGTTTTTGTGCTTTTTTCGCAGAGAGTCTTTTCCCTGCAGCAACAAGAAGTTTACCATCAGCATCAACAAGATCATATGAAAGACGTGCTGCATAATCTTTTGGATTGAAATCCATAACAAATTGATTATCATCAATTTTAATAGTTTGAATTGGATAAAAAAGTTTTAAAATATCTTGTTTAGAGTATCCTAAAGCACGGAACATAATCGTTACTGGAACTTTACGACGCTTGTTGATTCTCATATATAAAATATCTTTTGGATCATACTCAAAGTATAACCAAGAACCACGATCCGGAATAATCTGACCAGTATAGATCAGTTTGTTTCCAGCTGTAGTTGACTCCTCTTCTTTAAAAATTACACCAGGAGATCTGTGAAGTTGGTTTACAACAACACGCTCTACACCGTTAATAATAAAAGAAGTTCTATCTGTCATAAGTGGAATATCACGAACAAAAATTGATTGCTCTTTAATATCTTTTACACCAAGTTTTTCTTTAGTGTTCTCATCTCTGTCCCACAGAACAAGACGTGTTTTCATTCTAAGGCTTACAGCATATGTAAGACCTCTCTCCATACACTCACGAACAGTATATTTAGGGTTTGTTACTTCAGATCCAATATACTCGACAGTTAATCTGTTTTGGGCATCATGAATAGGAAATACTGATTGAAATACTTTCTCAATACCACTAGCAGTTCTATCTTTTTTATCTAACATTAAGAATGTTTCATATGAACTTTGTTGGAGTTGAAGTAAATTTGGTACTTCAATTTCTTGAGGAGTTTTAGAGAAGTCTACACGAAGACGGTTTCCGGAATATAAAGTGTTTAACATAGGCTACCTCGATAAGTTGTTAATTAGGGGGCTTGAATTATTCAAGCATATCGTATTAAGACGTCTCAAAATACGATTTTACATACTCTTGAAATTAAGAGATTTTTACAGTGCTTATAAACGACATAAGGGCACTTTAGCAAAGAGAGTTGAATTCTCTTTGCTAAAGCGCCCGAAATTGAGGGCAAAGCCCTCAAATTTTGTTAAATAAAATTATTTAACTTCTACAGTAGCACCAGCTTCTTCTAGAGCAGCTTTAGCTTCTTCAGCAGTCTCTTTATCTACACCTTCTTTGATTGTAGATGGAAGACTTTCAGTTGCTTCTTTTGCTTCTTTAAGTCCAAGACCTGTAAGAGCACGAACAGCTTTAATAACACCGATTTTTTTAGCACCAGCATCAGTAAGTACTACATCAAACTCAGTTTTCTCTGCAGCAGCAGCACCAGCGTCACCACCAGCAACACCAGCAACAGCAACAGGTTGTGCAGATACACCAAATTTTTCTTCAAATTCTTTAACTAATTCAGAAAGTTCTAATACAGAAAGTCCTGAGATATATTCTAATACGTCTTCTTTAGTAACAGCCATATTTTTCTCCTATGAGTATTTTTTATTTGTATGTGATAAAAATCACAAATTGTTAAAAGAGCAAAGACTAAGCTTCCTCTTCTTCTTTTTTCTTGCGTAGTGCATCGATACCAATTGCAAGATTTGTAACTGGTGCCATCCAAGTAGCAGCAAGCATACCAAGTAGCTCTTCGCGTCCTGGAAGTTTAGCAAACGCTTCGATTTTAGCTACATCTGCAGGTTCTTTATCTAAGTAACCAGCTTTAATAACAAACTTATCGTTTGTTTTAGCGAAATCAGCAGCAATTTTAGCAGCAGCGATAACATCATCAGACCAAATAAAAATATTTGTATCTTTGATCTCAACACCACTCATTTCTGCATTATTGAGTGCAATTGTTGCTAAAGTATTTTTAACAACCTGAACACTTGTGTCTTTTGCACGAGCAGCTTTACGTAACTCTTCTAGTTGACCAACAGTCAAACCTTTGTAGTCACAGATAACAACTGCTGTCGTATTAGCAAATGAGTTTGTTAACTGCTCAATTACTTCAGCTTTTTTTGACTTAAGCATATAGTTCTCCTTTCCAGACATAACTTCAAGAGGGGTGAAAGGAATCGATTAAGCTCACTACCGACTCGGTAGATGCCCCCGTCTATCTTTAGTCCAAGTAATTCAGATTTTCAATAATGAAAATCTTTACTTTAAGATAATATTATCTCAAAATAAAAATCTTCAAACTCTCAAAAGAGAGTTGAAAACTACTTAATATCAGCAAGCTCGATTACATCAAGTTTCACAGCAGGACTCATTGTTAATGAGAGTGCAGCATTTTTAATATAACGACCTTTTGCTGAAGCTGGTTTTTGCTTATTGATAGCAACAAGGAAACTCTCTAAATTTTCTTTAATTTGAGAAGCTTCAAAACTTGCTTTACCAATACCTGCATGGATATTCCCTTTTTTGTCAACTCTAAAGTTAACTTGACCGCCCTTAACATTTTTAACAGCAGTAGCAACATCAGGTGTAACAGTACCAGTTTTAGGGTTAGGCATTAAACCTTTTGGCCCAAGAATACGACCAATTTGACCAACAAGTCCCATACAGTCAGGTGCAGCAACAACAACATCAAAGTTGAAGATTCCCTCTTTAATTTGTGCAACTAAATCATCAGTACCAACAATATCAGCACCTGCAGCTTTTGCTTCATCAGCTTTGGCACCTTTAGCGAAAACAGCAACACGAACTGTTTTACCAGTACCATGAGGAAGAACAACAGCACCACGAACCATTTGGTCAGCGTGACGTGGGTCAACATTTAAATTCATAGCAATTTCAACAGTCTCGTCAAACTTTGCACTTTTTAAATCTTTTACAGTAGTCGTTGCTTCTTCTACTGAATATGATTTTGTATTATCAATTTTTTCTAATAATTGTTTATATCTTTTGCTCATAACAAATTCTCCATAATAATTCTGCCACATAATTTTACATCACTGTGGTCGATGATATTTACAAAACTAGTCTTTAATTTCAATACCAATAGAACGAGCTGAACCAGCTAAAGTATTAGCAGCCATTTCTCTATCATCAGTGTTTAAATCTTCAATTTTTGCTTCAACAACTTCCATAAGTTGTTCACGAGTAATTGATCCAACTTTATTTTTAAGTGGATTGTCTGTACCTTTTTTAAGACCTGCTTTTTTCATTAACAGTTCAGATGCCGGTGGCTGTTTTGTAACAAAAGAAAAACTTCTATCATTATAAACAGTAATTACAACAGGAACTTTAAATCCCATTTTATCTTTTGTTTTTTCATTAAATGCTTTACAGAATTCCATGATATTAACACCACGTTGTCCGAGTGCAGGTCCTACTGGTGGTGCTGGGTTAGCTTTACCAGCTTCAATTTGTAGCTTGATATAGTCCATGACTTTTTTTGCCATAATACTTCCTTTTTATGAATTTAAATTATATGATTTTCTCAACTTGCGTATAAGAGATATCTACAGGAGTAGCTCTTCCGAAAATTGAAACATTAAGTTTAAGAGTACCATGTTCTAAATCGTACTCATCTACAGTTGCCGTAAAGTTTGCAAATGGGCCATCAATAATACGAACAGTTTCACCATTATCAAAAAAGACTTTTGGTTTTGGTGCTGCACGATTATTTACACGATCAAGTATAACATTAATATCATGTTCACTTAAAGGTGTTGGCACATTTGCTTCACCAATAAATCCTGAAACTTTCGGAATTGATTGAATCATATGCTGAATTTCTGTATTAAGATCTATTCTTGCAAATACATATCCTGAATACAAAGAACGTTCGCTTACTTTTTTCTTACCATCTTTTACTTCGATAACATCTTCAGTAGGAACAATTACATCTGTAATATACTCTTGAAGACCATGCTCTTCAATCATATTAAAAATCGCATCTCTTACTGCTCTATCGCTTCCATAGGTTTGGATCGAGTACCATTGGTGTGCCATAACTTTCTCCTTAACCTAAAATTGTTGACATAATTGATGACATAAGAAGGTCAACAAGTGCTAAAAATGCTGCAATTGCAGAAACTACAATAATTACTGCAATATATGCCTGTTTTACCTGACCTTTTGTAGGAAAGATAACTTTACTTAACTCTAGTTTTGCATTGTGAAAATATTTACTTAATTCCATGAACTCTTTCCATTAATTTTAAAATGTCATTTATTATAAATAGAGCTC
>Ga0256834_1002839_pt1 | contig 10663 bp, 11 predicted proteins | sample 4281140metaG_FD_190536 | JGI IMG/M metagenome (GOLD analysis project Ga0256834, IMG submission 190536) | Hydrothermal vent microbial communities from East Pacific Rise, Pacific Ocean - 4281-140 | ecosystem: Environmental > Aquatic > Marine > Hydrothermal vents | place: Pacific Ocean: East... | reverse complement strand
AGAAAACCGATTAACATTTTACAAAATAACTCCACCATTGAATAGCAGTTGTTTTGTAACCAATAAGAAGAATCAGCTTACACAACCATCTCTTTACAGAGAAATCAAACAAGCTTTAACTAAATCTGAGTTCCAACATGCAGAAAAATTCACAACAAAGTCTACAATGATTATGTACGGAAGAAGAATTATTGAACTCAAAGGAATACACTCTCCTAGTATCAGAGCATTGAAGGCTCATTTTAATATTAGAAAAACAGAAGATTTATTTGATTTCCTATTTATAGATGAGTATAGAGCGGATAATGGCTCTCAAATTGAAGGTTATTCAACTTTTTTTGACCATATCTTATATGATATTTAAAAATCTGTTTCTTTTTTCTTTAGAACCTCTTTAAATAGGGTGCTTAAAGAATTTTATATGCTAGATTCATAACTTTTTTTGTCGGAAGGTCTTTGTCTGAACTATTTATCTCTAAACGGATAAATGAACCAAAACAAAGGAATAAACGTGCTATCACTATTTGATGGAATCAGCATAGCACAATTAGCATTACAACAACTAAACATTCCCATCGCTAACTATTACGCATCAGAGATTGATAAGAATGCCATTAAAGTTACTCAGCAACACTTTCCATACACCATACAATTAGGAGATATTAAACAATTGAGTGCCGACAAGCTGCCAAAAATAGAATTACTCGTAGTTGGAAGTCCTTGTCAGGACCTATCCAGTTTACGAAAAGATAGAAAAGGACTAGATGGTGATAAATCATCTTTATTTTTTCATGCGCTTAGATTGTTGGATGAGGTAAAGCCTAAGTATTTCTTATTTGAAAATGTTGGCTCAATGTCTGGAATTGATAAGAAACGACTAGATGAACTTTTAGGAGTTGAAGGTATATCAATTAACTCTAATCTTGTAAGTGCGCAGAATCGTCATCGTATATATTGGACCAACATACCGTTAACAATTCCATTTGTTAAACACATTGTCCTTGATGATATTATTTCTGATGGTTATGTGGATAGGGTTAAAGCCAACTGTGTCTTGACTTCAAATGTATCTCACACCAAAAAAGGAATTTTGAGGTATCTGACCAAATCGTTGGGAAATGTAGTTTACACAGGTGAATTATTTGCCAGACTTTCAAAGTCAGAAAAGTTTCATAAGATTCAATTGATGCCTGAAGAGGATGTTAAATCTCTCTTCAGGTTATTTACAATTCAAGAGCTTGAAAGATTGCAAACCCTCCCAGATGGTTATACAAGTCTATTGAAGAAAACTGCTGCGGCTCATGCTATCGGTAATGGATTTACATTGGAAATGATAAAACATATCTTAGTGTCAGCAGACTTGTAATATATGGTGCGATTTAATTGAGCACTGGCCTTTTCAGTAGGCCATACGATTTGATAGTTGAATAATCCTTTGCTCTAAAATCTTTAAATTCAATACCCCTTACCTCCATATAATAGTTGAAATCATCTATATTAAGCTCCAACTGCTCATTGATTTTATTTTTATTATAAAGGTTAAAGTTGCTACCACCCCTGTGGGTATATTTTATCAAATAGTGGTTTTCAAGACTGGAATCATTGATTGTCCATATACCATTGTCTCCATAGAATAAATTTTTCAGAGAATCTTGCCCCCATGATTCAACTTCTTCAATTGATAATTCTGGATTATTGCTAATTTTTTTCAGGCATTTTAGTTTTTCATCAGTTATTACAATATCTGGAATGGTTGAAGTACTATTACTTGAATACGTTGTTAATTGCTTTGCATCAGCAGTTGAGGTTGTTATAGCTACTTCATCCTTATGATTCAAATCTGTAGCCAATATTGCAGTTTCATCGGTATTGGTTTCTACAGGGGTACTTTCTTTTATTGGAATATCTTCAGCGGCTTCCTTAGCGATTTCCTTTGAAACTTCTGGCTTTGGAACCTGGGAGAGTACATCGCTTATAAAATCCCATTGGATATACATGGTTCTTCTAGTTTTAAATTCTCCTTTGTTTGATAATCGTGTGCTAACGTTTGAAAGATATCCGATTTTATCCAATCTTTGAATTGCTTTGCGAATAGTTTCTTCACCCATAAAGGTATGTTCTGCAATGATTTTATTGCTATACGTAATTTTATCATTCTTTTTAGAATAATGAATTAATTTTCGTAATACTGCTTCTATAACTCTGCCAATGTGGTACTCGAAGTCTTTTGTTTTGTTTGATGATGCCCAGTAAAGCGCATCTGAATACTGTTTTTTAATGTTCGTTTTTTTCATTCTTTTAAATTTTATATTTATTTTTTTAATTAGTACTCAATGTTAAAATTGAATATGTGGTAACGATAGATAATATTTTACAATAAGTAAATAGTATTTGTCCAATTAAATTATAAATCTTCCTGAACACTACCAAAAAGTATCCTTGAAGGGAGGAATCCTCCCAGTGGAGGTACAATATGTCCTTGAGTAGGTAGAGAACATCCCCGTATACCTATACTGTAATATTAACTATACTATAATATTAACTATACTATAATAATAACTATACTGTAGTAATACCTATATATAAATAGTTGATTCTTACTAATTTTTATAAATTTAATAAGTATAAGTAGTAATCTTTCAATTTGATAGCTATGGGATTGCGGAGCAATCCAATCAATGAAGAAACAACCCTTCAACCCTAGCGGAGCGATTATTCTTTTTATTAAAATTAGTAGGAATCATTTCAATGTTGCGGAGCAACAAATGGTTTTAATTTAAAAAATTGAGAGTACTATCTTCAACCCCAGCGAAGCTGGTAGTGGATTTTTATCTCAATAATAAACTTTCAATGTGGCGTAGCCAGAATAGGACATCTTTTTAATTGATAATACCCAAAAAAAGCAAGGTAAAATAAGCCCACCTTGGAGGGGGTAATTTGGCACGATACCAATCTCAATTCAGTTGAGAATGTAGCTCAAAGTCTTTCAAATAGCACGTAGTGGAGCGTTTGATATAGCGTTGAATCCAAAGATATGTTTATAGAGTAATTCGGCATGATTTATCATCTGGAATGGTAGTTAATCATATATCGGATTGCTGACGAAGCACTGCCTCCAAACAATTGTCGTTTTGCAAGATTGTTCAATTTATCTTTTAATTCTTTAGTGATACGCATCGAGAAATTTTCAGTTCTCTTTGAATATGGAAGTCGTGACATAGCTTATATTTTATAATAAATAGTAGCAATCATCACCAAAACACTATCAGAAGTATAAAATGTTCCCAAAAGGTCGTTTAATCTTCAAATACTTTCAAATAAAAGCACCGTTTTGACTGTCTTGACGGGCTTAAAGGTGTAGTTTTCATCCTAGATAGGGAGATTCAAACGGACCAGTGGATGGATTGTCCTAGATTTTCATTTTTTGTGGGGTGAAAAAACATAAACCAAACAGATGGTAGTGGTCAGAAACACTCTCTGATGGACCCTAGGAGGTACACGCCCATTCATAAGTAACTGTGTAAAAAAGCCGTCTATACAATCATACGAACCCATAAATTTTGCACCAGAATTTTGAGGTAAAAAAATAAGCCCTTACTTAAAAAGGCTTATTTCAAAAAATTATTTTTCTAATATTTTGGGCTGAATTATTAAAGCATCCTATTTGAAATTATCAGTTAAAAAAGTTCATCTCTTATCACGGTAGTTTCACCATCCCATTTTCCTTTGATATTTAGAGTACTGCCTTCAGCACTTCCTAAACCTGAAACTGCTATCAAATGGATGTCATAATCAACAATCATCAGCGGTCCATTATACGATAGTATTAATGTTGATTTGGGAATATCCAGCCTATAACCTATTTCATTAATATCAATAGTTCCAAGTTCAGTAGTTGTATAAAAACCCCATGTTAAATTATAGGGAACGACCTTATTACCAAAATCTTTATAAATTCCAGCCTTGGGAGTTCCTTCGGTTTCTGAATAAAAATCTAAACGAAGTAGCGGCCCGTTACCACTAGTTTCAGCATTGTTAACTGTTATGCCACTTCCTAATAGCGATAATTGAAAATCATAGGTGATAATATCACAACCTAAACATGGTGTATATCCAAGATTCGATAGGTATGCTTGGGTGAATTTTACTTCCCCAGAATTTAACTGAGTATCATCTTCTTTATCACAAGCAATAAACCCTGTGGATAAAATGAGTAGTAGTACTATATATTTTTTCATACTTATTTTTTTGTAAAATTTAATTGAATAGTTTGCGAATAAAAACACTAAAATCAACCAAGCAAATAAGGCAGAATAAGACGATATTCAATAGCAATGATATTATCATGCCAACGACTCCAAGAGCTTGACTAAAGGAGGCTGTGGAGCTAACAGAAGTACTCTTCAATGCATCTGTCCAATGCTTTGCTTCCAATTCATATCTGAGCTTGGTTTGCACCGAATTATCATTAGGTCTCCATTTATAATCTTGTTTATCTGACATGGTTTTGGTGTTTGAATTGGTTATTTGATATTAAACATCAGCTTCACAATTACCTCCTTTTTTACAAGTTCGTGTACTTACATTGTGCCTTGCAGATTGTACATTCGCATAGCTTCCATACGTTTTTCCACATTTTCTACAGGTTCCTTTAGTTTGTGACATAATTCTTAATAACTTTAATTGTACCTACTTCTTTTTTAGGGTGGAGGTTCGGCTTGTTCCCACGGTAATTTTATTATAGGAGATTTTCTAAATTGCTAATAGACTTCTCCATATTATAAGTGCTTCGCTTGCTATATATGGAGGATAGGGTTTTGTGTAATTTGCCTACATTTAGTTTTACTTTCTCGTTATTATCGAGATTTTTCATCAGAGAAGTATATTTGGAGTTAACTTTCTCATTCATTTTAGGCAATGTGAATTGATTATTACTACTATCTGGAATATGAGCATATTTAAGATTGCTTAGGATTTGCTTATAACTATCAACTTCATTTGAATTATCCCAATCACATTTATAACAGAAATCGAATAAGAATTCTTCCAAGTAATTTTTACCAGTTATGGATATGTCAGAATATTGACTATTGCTTGTATTGTATTTGCTCCCTAATGTTTTTGAAACTAGGAAATAGTCTTTATCCTTTCCAATAATTGAGTATGTGGTATAGGTTTTATTTAGAATAAAATAGCGTATTGCAGTCAAAACAACCAAAAAGATAATGGCATATAATAGGTGTTCTGGAAATAGATATATGAAGAATGCGCTTCCAAAAATAAGTAGTGCTATAAATGTTTTGTTTTCATATTCTAAATAACTGTATAGGTTGAGGTTTTTGACTGTGATATTTTCCATAGCTTGATTATTTGGGTGAATAATATTTAAAGATATAGAGTTAGATTGGGGCAATCAATATCAATTATTTAGTGAGTCAGTTTAAGAAGTTAAAGTTGATGATTAGTTATTATTCGTTATTGGAAGATATTTTTCTTTTATTGGAATTAATTCTTATTGAAGATGATTGTGTTTGAAAATTACTTATTAAATACATCGATAACTAACAAAAATCATACGATAACTAATTTGATTCAATTACCTTAGTAATCTGAATTAGATTTATTGCTATGATTACAGCTATTATTATAGATGATGAGCAAAATGCTCGTGAATTTCTTAAAAAACTTTTAATAAGGTATTTTTCAAAAAAAATTATGGTTTTAGAAACTTGTGATTCCGTATCAAAAGGAGTCGAAGCGATTAATTCGTGTAAGCCTGAGCTTGTTTTTTTAGATATACAAATGCCAATAGAAAATGGTTTTGAATTGTTTAAATATTTTGAAAAGGTAAATTTTGAAGTGATATTCACAACTGCTTATAAAGATTATGCAATTGATGCGATTCGACATTCTGCATTAGATTATTTGCTCAAACCAATCAATTATATCGATTTACTTTCAACTATAAAGAAGTATGAAAAAAACAAAGAAAGTAAGAGTCAACAAGAAAGAATTTCAATGTTGCTAGAGAATATAAACTTTGAAAATAATTCATACAATAAAATTGCGTTACCAACACAAAATGGTTATGAATTAGTGAAGTTAAACAATATCATTTATTGCCAGTCTGAAAGTAACTACTGCAAAATATTTTGTATTAATGGGGAAGAAATACTTTTGGCAAAAACTTTGAAATATGTTGAAGAATTGTTGAATAGTGATTTGTTTATTCGCATTCATAAATCATACTTAGTAAACTTAAACTATGTTGTTAAATTTGACAGAAGTGATGAACTTAAAGTTACGTTGACAAATAGAAATCAATTACCCGTATCAATTAGAAAAAAAGAACAATTTTTAAATGCAATACTTCAAAAAAAATAAACTAATTTTTTTGATATTGTTTTTATTCAGTATCAGCTGCTATTCACAAGACTTTCCTTCAGAAAATATTGACACTAAAGATGGGTTACCCAATAGTACGGTGTTTAAAATTTTTAAAGATTCTAGAGGAATTATTTGGGTTGGGACTAATAATGGTCTTTCAAAAAATGAAAATGGCTCTATAACTAATTTTTTTAAAGAAGATGGGCTTTCACATAATAGCATTTGGGATATAGTTGAAGATAAAAAAAGGAATTTATGGTTTGCGACCTACGGTGGAGGTGTAACTAAATTTGATGGTAAAAAATTCACAAAATTTAATATCGAAAATGGTCTTAATCTTAAATATATTAGAAAAATAGGTGTTTATAAAAACAAAATTTTAGTTGGTGCGTCTAAAGGCTTATCTATTATTGATGTTGAGTCAAACGAAATTGAAGAAATTGAATCAGGATACGAAAAACTTCAAATAATGGATTTCTTTGCTTATAAAAATGATATATACTGTGGAACCTATAAACATGGAATTTTTAAAATTGATATTCCAAATAAAGCCCTTCATTATATACCAACAAATAATTATTATAACAGTGAAAAAATTTTTGGTTTATTTTCAATTTATTGTGAAAACGAGTTGTTTTATTATGGTATTGACGGAGGAAATCTAATTGGCACGAAAGGAGCTCTAAGAAAATTTAATACACAAAATTTATTAACAAATAAAAATAAAGACACGGTATTTGGTAAATCTATTATTTGGGAATATGCAACGGACAATGAGAATAATTTATATGGAGCTGCTTGGGGAGTTCATACGAATGATGGAGGTGTATATTTGATAAATGAGAATGAGTTTATAAATATGTCCAACGATTTTGGAGTTGTAAGCACAAATATTAGAACAATATATTATGACAAGAGTTCTGATTTTTTATATGCTGGTTCTTTAGATAAAGGTTATTATAAAATTAATTTAAATCAAAATATTCAATATTTTACTGATAATCAATATGATATTATTGATATTGAAGAGGTTCAAAATAATATAGTATTTCTTCATACTAAGGGGTTAAGCATTTTTCAAGATGATAAAATTATTCATAATCTATCTTCTGAAACATTATTTGATTTTGCAAAAGAAAATTATTCAAAAGCAAAAAAAACAGAAGAACTTTTTGGTTGGACAAAAAAGAAGTCATCAGCGGATATCATATTTAATGATATTGTAAAACATAATGACTATTTATGGTTGAGTACAAACATTGGGGTGTTTCAAGTAAATACAACTTGTAATATTTTAAATTATTATCCAATATTATCAAACAAGATAGACTTTGATTTTAAAGGTGGATTAATTAACTCAATTCCTTATAGAGAGCTATTGATTCATAATGATTTAACTAAAGGGATTGTGACGACATATCCACTTAAACACCATAACACACCAAGAGATGTTTCTGAAATAGTAAAATCAAAAGATAAAATTTATTTAGCTTCTGCATTTAAGGGATTATATGAGTTTGAAAACGGAGAATTTGAACTATTAAACAAAACCAAACTTTTTGAAGAGCGTGAATTGAATCACTTAGCAATAACTAAAGATTCTTCAACGCTCTTAATTTCGTCAATTTCGGGAGATGTATATTTGGCAGATATTACCAAAAAAATTAAATTAAAGAAAAAAATAAATAAAAATTTAATTGTAGGAAACTCAATTCTATTTTTAGAGACTTTTAAAAATTCAATTTTAATAGGAACCGAAAAAGGGTTGAATATATTTACAGGTGATAAGTTTCAGTTAATAGATAAAGAACAAGGGTTAAATAATTCCAATTTTACATCGAGTAAGATAATTGAAGGTTTTTTAATTATTGGAACTGATGTTGGTTATTATAAATTAAAGCTAAACCAAATTATTAATCCAATAAAAACTAATTTGGAATTAGCAATAAAGGACTTAACTATCAATAACCAATTGGTGGATAATTCAGCTTTCACGTGGTTTAATTATAACAATAAGCAACTTCAATTACAATACAATGAAAATAGAATTGAGATGGAATATAATGTGTCGTCTCAACCTCATCCTTACCCTAATAAATTGCTTTTCAGTTATCAGCTAAAAGGATTAGATACCGTATGGTCGAAATTCTCACATCAAAAGAATATTAGCATTCCCTATATTCCTTCAGGAAAATTTGAGGTTAATGTCCGAATTAAAGATTTAAATTCAGGAATAACTTCAACTTCAAAACTTGTAACCTTGATTATTCATCCACCCTTTTGGGAGACTTGGTGGTTTATAATTTCTATGATATTAGCATTACTACTTTTCGTATTCTTTGTGTATAAAAAAAGAATTAGTTATATAACTAAACGTGAGCAGCAAAAGGCTATTATTCAACAAAGAATAGTTGAAACAAAATTAGAAGCCTTGCAAAGTCAAATGAATCCCCATTTCACATTCAATGCAATGAATTCTATTCAAAATTATATCATAGATAATGATATAGACAATGCTTTAATGTACTTAGGTGAGTTTGCTAAGTTAATTCGTAAAACGTTGGATAATTCTTCACAGCCTTATATTTCATTGGCAGAGGAAATTAGCTATTTAAAAAGTTATATAGCACTTGAAAATATGCGATATAACAATAAAGTTGAAATTTGTATAAATTATGAAAATATTGAAATTCAAGAAATAGATATCCCTCCAATGTTAATTCAACCATTTGTTGAAAATGTGTTTGTTCACGCATTTAAAATAGAGCATAACAATCCAAAACTATTAATTGAGTTTTCTATTAAAGATGACTTAATGAATTGTGTTGTTGAAGATAATGGGGCTGGAATGAGTGAAACAGCATCTGGTCAAATACACCAATCAAAAGGAATGAAACTGGTTTCTGAAAGATTGAATTTATTAAATAAATCTTCGGTTAGTAATTTTGAAATACAATCAGAAATGGATAAAGGAACTTCAGTGATTTTAAAATTTCAATTAAACGATAACTACTAAATAATATACGTTAATTTTGAGTTTCATAACTACAGCTAACCTAGCAGATGCTAAATATTTTATTGTACTATTTTTATTGAAATTTAAAAGTAAATACTATGATTAAAAGGGCACTCCTAATTATTAGTTTTAATTTCGAGTTTTATTTCTTGTGAAAAAGATGAAGGAGATAATTTAATTAGTGGTAATATTATTGGTACTTGGGGGCTATATAAAGATGTTAATACTACAGAAAATATTATTGTTGAAGAATACGACATAAATGACCCTGAGAATCAAACTACATTTTTGTCTAATGGGGTATTTGAAAGCTACGAAACGAATGAAAATAGTATTATCATTAATACTCATAAAGGTACTTGGGAACATTTGGGAGGTAGCCAATATGAAATAAGTTATTTATTTACATTTGTTATAGATATTGAGTTTATAAGTCAAAATGAAATGAGAATAAAATATATTGATTTATTTGAGGATGAAGAGCAAAATTATGAAGAATGGGGCTATCACAAACGCATACAATAAAATTTGAAAAAGAGAATATGGATTAAAATAAACTCTCTTGGTTTTAAGGGAATTTGTCTAGAAAAGCACTATTGAAAAATGGTGTTTTTTTGTTTAAAATTAATTCTATAATAGCGATAAATACTAAAAGGGTTACGTTAACTAATCAAATATTTTTAAGTTGTTAATTATAAATAAATTTGATTTTATTAATTAAACTTAAAATAAAATGAAAAAATTATTTATTACGAATGTTTTAGTACTAGTGACAATAGTTACATTTTCACAAAATGCGAAATTTGGAGTTACAGCTGGTGTTCATTCATTGAGATTTTCAGAAAGTGGGTTTTCAGCTAATTCCACAGGATTTTATATAGGAGGTTTTGCCAATATTGAAATTTCTGATAAATTAGATTTCCACCCTGAATTACATTATGCAAATGTAGAAGATACATCATTGTTAATAGTTCCAATTTTACTTAAATATAATATAACAGAACAATTTAATCTTCAAGCTGGACCGCAGATTGATTATTTTCTTGAAGATTCTGGAGATTATTTTGATTCTTTTGGAGCTAGTTTAGCTTTAGGTGCTGGATTTGATATTACAAGTAACTTTATCATAGAAGCGAGATATAGTATTGGAATTACAAATCGTGTTGAAGGAGCTCTAAAAGTTGGGGCATTCCAAGCTGGGATTGGATATAAATTTAACTAGCGATGAAAAAAATTATTTTATTTCTGATTGTTTTGTTA
>Ga0256834_1002838_pt1 | contig 10664 bp, 8 predicted proteins | sample 4281140metaG_FD_190536 | JGI IMG/M metagenome (GOLD analysis project Ga0256834, IMG submission 190536) | Hydrothermal vent microbial communities from East Pacific Rise, Pacific Ocean - 4281-140 | ecosystem: Environmental > Aquatic > Marine > Hydrothermal vents | place: Pacific Ocean: East Pacific... | reverse complement strand
GAGAGTAGATAGAGCAAAAATCGTAAAATGATGGCATAAAAAAGGGTAGCAAAAGCTAAAAACTTCCACCACTCTCCAAGCTTGGAAGCGTTGTGTATCATCTCTTCACTGAGTCTGTCACCTAATCTAAAATACTGACTTTGTTCTATCAGTTCTAACGATGGTACTGCGGATGGGAACCAGCTTCTCCAAGGCAAAGCCAAACTCTTTAAAAAGTTATGAAACGATGCGGCATCTACTTGTAGTGTGGTACTCCATGCAAAAGCGATGTCTTTGGTAGATACCACAACCAAAAGTGCGACAAGTAACCCTATAGAGAAAAAAAGTGCAATGAGCTGCGAACGTTTGATAACTATCCAGTTTGCCAAAAGAGGATTGATTTTTAAACCTTGGAGGTTTTGTTGTACTTTATGGGGCAAAAGTGCCACTATCTTCTCCATCCAGTAAGAAGGAGAGAGGTGAATGAGTACGGAGCGTGTCTGATGGGCTTTAAACATTGAAAAAAGCGTAAGTGTCATCGTAAGTAGAGGTAAAGCGATAACCATTGCCATAAAGTAAATGACATTCACTGGGGCATGCCCATTGTAATGAAGTAATGCTATACCCGAAAATAAACCTGTTAAAAACCCTACAATGACTAAGAGTAAAGTAATACCATACAAGTAGGTACTAAATGTCTCGGAGAGTAGCGGTTTTGTAAGTTTTGATTTGTGAGTCTCTATCCATGCTAAGAGTTGTTCAACAGGCTTTCTCTCTAAAAGAATGTGAGACAAACCAAAAGAACGTCGTTGTTCTTTTGTGCTGTTGTCTACTTCTAAGAGTTGGTAGAGGTTAAGATAAGATTTAAGATTCATGCTTTCCAACTGGGTTAATATCAGATATTATACCCTAAAAATCGTATTGGTTTCTACTCAAAATACTCTTCAATTATTTTGGGAAACAGTTTCATCGTTTTTCTTGCTTTTTCGATTTTGGGTTGAAATACCTCTGCAGAGTTTGGATAGTTTGTAATGAACTCATTATAGATAGCTATCTTATCTTCCATATGAGCCTCAAGTGCATCTAAGACTGCCTGCATATTTTCTTTAGAGGTTGCAAACTTCATTAGCAACTCAAACATACGTTTACGTGGATGAATCGCCATCGAATCACCTGCTGCTAAAGCAATATCTTTAATATCCCAACGTGAAATATATATGCCTGAGACATGTGGTGCTATCAGTTTTGCATAGAGTGCTTCTGTATAAGATGGGTAATCTTTTAAATCTACCTCTTCATCTGCTGCACACTGTCCATCAGGACCAAATGCTGGTGTTCCATTAAAGTTTTGCTGAGAAACATTCTCAAATTCTTCTCTTAAATTTTTCATATTATCCATTATTTTCTCCTATCAGTAGAGGTATACTATCTACGTCTATTTTTGTATTAAACCAGCGATTTGCAAGTATCATCACTTTTGCTACAAAGAGTATCTGGTCATCTAAAAACTCTGGTTTTTCAAACAGTGCCTTAGCCTCATCGGCTAAACAGTAACCAAATACTTTTCCATCTTTTACTTCAATGAAGTCTACACGTTCTTCTCTTTTAGCACACTCATCAATACTTTCACAGTATTTTATCGCTGTTTGACCGAACTCACGTTCAATCATCATTTTATCAACTTTTGATTGTCCTACGTTAGACATAGTAAAGTCAAAATGTTCATCGGTAATGTTAAGTGCAATGGCTGTTGCATTTTCACTGTTGTGTTTCATTATTCTATTAAAATAACGTCTCATATATCCTGTTTGTGCATTATAACCCAATATCGTACAAAGTTTAGTATCTGGCTTTATCTCATGAGGTTGCATCTAATTATTATCCTCACTTTTAGTTTCTAAATCTGCTTTCATCTGTAAAGCATTTGAGTGTAAGAACATTGCTTCTTCCTCTTCGACCATACAACGTGGACAAGCTTGTTCTCCACCTTTGTAGGTAAAGTTATTACCACATTCATTACATCTTTTGATGTTAAAAGTAGCAAGTGTTCTTTGGGTTGGTTCAAAAAATTCTTTTATCTCGAAACCTGCTTGCAGTTGTATAGAGTCAGGTTCACAAACATCATGACAAAGGCGACACTTTACACAGAGCATTGCATCAAAATGAATAAGTGAAAACTTACCATCACTAGAGAGTGCCCCAGTAGGACAAATACGGTAACATATTTGACAGTTGGTACAGGTATCATCTACAAACTTTTGAGAGGTAAAGCTTACATCTTCTTCTGCCAAAATTTCAAAAGCATCAGGGTGGTCAACGTGTTTGAGTACGGTAAAGAGTATCTTTCTTTTATCTGGTAAATTTTTCTCTTTTATTTTGGCTATGGTGATGGCATCTAACTTAAATGCTTTTAGCTCATCTGCCTCCACAGCCTCGTCAAAGGTCATTTTATGTTTTACCACACCTTTGAGTGAAGCATTACCTAAAAACGAACGTCTTGAAGAGACTTCTTCTTCTGGCTCTTTTTTCTCTACAGTCTCAGGTTTTTCACTGTTTGTCTCTAAACGTTTCTCAGAAAAAGAAGAGAGCACAAAATTGGCTTCTTCGATACGTGCATCTATCTGTTCATACAAGATACTCTCTTCATCATAAGAAGACATATCTAAAGTAATAGGCTCATCTGATGCCAATGCCAGTGAAATAAGATGTTCCACGGAAAGTACAGAGATGCATGGCACGTTAAACTTAGGAGAAATAAGCCTTATTTTTGAGTCTAAAAATGAAAAGAAAAACTCCGTAGTAGAAAAGTCCGAAAGTGAAAAAGCTTCTGTAGGACATACCCCTATACATGCTGCCGCTTCTACCCCTGTTTTATTTGCAAAAGATGGTAAGTTTTCAAGAAGTTGTATAGACTCTGGACAAGCATCTATACATTTCGTACAGTCTGAAAATTTTGATGTAGCTCTTACACATGCAGAGACATTAAAATACAGAGACATTAGTTAACAGGATTCCCACAATAATCTGCCAACTTTTCAGTCACATACTCAAAGTCAGAGAGGATAAACTCTAAAGTAAGCTCTGTTCCATCATGGTAAAGAGGTGTTCTAGATTCTCTTTTGGCATTGATAAGAAAAAGTGGTCCCCACTCTAAAAGATGTTCTTTCAAGAAAGCACGTTGCACTTGATAGAGTTCACATAAAGCATCTTTGTCATCTTCGTTAAAGGCCTTTAGTGAAGCCACGCACAGCATATACATAAACTCTAACTCTACCCCGATATGGTCAGGACTTACCACTCTGGCTTTAGAAAGTTCAACAGAAAAGTCTAACTCATTGTAAAGGTCAAGTACAGGGTTACTTCCACCAGATTCTATCATCTGATCATCTCTTCTATAGAATGACTCATAAGGAACTAAGTGCATTAAAAAGAGACTTGTAAAGTCTACATTATAGTGTTCATCTATAAGCTCTTTACGTGAAAGTTCTGTACGCTTACTCCATTCTTTGTAGTTAGGGAAGAGAGATAAAAGGTCTTCATCTTTTTCTATCGTATCTAAAAAGGCATCATCGACTTCGACTAACATGAGTCTTGAAATCAATCCATAGATTGCTATACGGTTTTGTAGTTCTATTTTTAGTTCTTCCATAAGTAAAGTTCTTTCATGTTTAATATTTTGGCACTATACCACTTTCAAGATAAATAAAACGTAAAAGAGAGAATTTATCTGGGAAATTGTATGAAGCAGGGGCAGATTCAATATCTGCCCACTAGGATAAAAGGTTACCCTTTAATATTTACTGAGTACGCTTTGTCAGACAAAGGTACAGCAGGACGTTTAATGTGTTGAGGACGTCTGAGTGTATCTGTCTCATCAAGAGGACGTGTTAAGTCATCTCTCCAAGCTTGGTATACTTTCATGTTGTTCTCGTAGTTCACATAAATATCACCGATTACATCATCTTTACCCGCAAGTTCTACAATCACTTTTTGGTGCCATGCATGGTGACCCGCGATTGGATCTGGGTGAGAAGGTGCCACAGCATTTTGCCATGAACCTGAAAGACCATCCCACCAAATGTTATCAAGGTCTCTGTTGTACTCTTTAAACTGCCAAGAGTCTTTGTTCTCTTCCATACCGTCTACAATACTTTGTGTAGGTTTAAGTGTACCGATTTTACCATCCATAGTCATATCGTAAAGTGGTGCACCAAGTCCCATAACACCTAGTTTGTGTTCAAAGCCTGGAATATCAACTGCATTTTTAAGTTTCCATCTACCTGCATGGTGTGAACATGCCATTACACCAGGCATAGTAGCCTCAGTTGGCACTGCCATAGCAATAAAGTAACCTGATTCTAAACCAGAAACTGTATCTGTAATTGTTACTTTTACTGCATCTCCACGTTTAATATTAAGCTTTTCAGCATCTTTAGTATACATCCACACTGGGTTATGGTTTTGTGAAATCTCCATAAGGTGTTTAGAGTTTACAGAACGTGTATGAATATTGTATGGCAATCTAAATACAGTGTTCAGTGCAAATTCATTATCTTTTTGCATGAAGTCATGGTGTACTTGTGTTACAACATGTGTCATTTTTACTCTGTCTTCTTTTGTTGTTGGGTAGATAGGTATAGCATACTCTGGCCATTTCCAATCTTTAAACCACTCACAGTAGAAGTCAAGCTTTTTAGTCAATGTATGGAAACCTTGTACAAGTTCGCCATCTACTTCAACACCAATCGCTTTTTCTTTACCATGTGCATCTGTTGCCATAAGCACACCAAATTCATCTTTAACTACTGCTGATTCATCATATTCATGACCATGAGAGATATACTTAGTACCCACTTTTTTAAGTGGTCTTTCTTGTGGTTTAAAGATATTATCTTCTTCTAACCATGTACCTCTATCTCTCATCATCTCATAGTTAGGATACTTAGAATTAGGATATGCTGCTTTTGCTGCTTTTTTAAGATTAGGAAGCTTGTCAAATGCTGCTTGATACCACTCTGGAATCGTCACTGCTCTTGTCGGATCTTCTTTAGAAGCCCAGTACTTTCTAACACCTAAAGATCCATCTGGGTCTACATGGTGTACCATTATATTTGCCCAGAATTCTACTTCTTCCCATACTTCACCAAGACCTGCTTTAATATGTGCCTCAAGTGTCGCTTTAGTTGGATCATTTGGTTTCCAACCTGTTTTTTCTAGTGCAACTCTTAATGCTGGGTTACGGAAAGATAACCATCTTTTTGGCTCAGTTGCCTCAGAATGTTGATCATGTCTTTCACCAGCAAGTCCCACTGGAAGAATGAAGTCACAATACCAGTTAGTCTCTGACCATGTAGGAGAAAGGTTAAATGACATTTCGATTTTATCTTCACGTTTAAGACATTCAATCCATCTAAATCCATCTGGGTTAATCCAAACAGGGTTATACATACGAGGAATCCATACGGCTAACTTTTCAGGTACTTTAAGTCCTTTAGCGTTCCATTTGTTTCTCCACTCATCATCGAGTAATAAGTGAGGCATGATGTGAGACATCTCGTATGAACTTAGTGGATACTCAGGTGGCCAAGCAATCTCATTCCAAACATCAACTTTTGGAGGTCTTGCTCCTGCTTGTGCTGCAGCATCTCCTTTACCATTTACAGAGATAACATGCCAGTGGTGTAGTCCTACGCCACCTTTGTCTCCAGCCATTGCACCACGAAGAACAAATGGTAAGAATGCTGATCTAGCAATCATCCATCCACCTTTGTGACCAATCGGTCCTGCTCTCCAGATGTATGTAGCCACTCTTGCACCTGCATCGATAAACATATCATAAAGTTTTTCTACAATACGTTTTTCGATACGACACTCTTCCGCTACAAAGTCAAGTGTATAAGGAGAATACATTTCAGAAATCATCGTAATGAAATCTTCATAAGAATTTCCTTCTGGAATGGACTTAATGTATTTTTTGTCAAGAAGTACTTGAAGGTACTCTCTGTCTTTCATTAAGTGGTCCCAGTTAACCCAGTTTTTCACAAAGTTATGGTTTACAAGGTCTTCACCATTAATACCTTTTTCATTAAGAATTCTGTTCGCAAGGTATAAGTACAGAGCTGTCTCTGTTCCTGGCCAACAAGGTACCCATAAGTCTGCCATACCTGCAGAGTTAGAAAGTCTTGGATCCATAACAACAAGCTTTGCACCTTTTTTACGTGCTTCAGCAATACGCCCTGCTGCTTGTTGGAAATAGTGTCCTGCATCTGCTGCATGAGAAGACTGAAGGAAGATAAGCTTCGCATTAGCCCAATCTGGTGAGTTTCTGTCGTCATTAGACCACTGAATAGTCCCTTGTCTAGCACCTGCAGAACAGATGTTAGTATGTGAATCATATCCATCAAGACCCATTGAGTGAGGTACACGGTGACCGAAACCATTTTCATTTGGACGTCCAACATGGTACATGATTGATTTTTTAGAAATCTCATCACCTACTTTAAGGGTATCATGCATTTTTTTACCGATGATAGCCATCGCATCTTCCCATTTAGTTCTAACCCACTTACCTTCACCTCTTTTTGAACCTGGTGCTCTCATTAAAGGGAAAGGAATTCTATCTGGATCGTACATTTGTGACTGAGTTGCATAACCCTTCGCACAGTTTCTACCGCGAGATCCTGAGTGAAGTGGGTTACCCATATATTTCTTAACCGCTAATTGTCCACCCGCTTTGTAAGTAGAGAGGTCAACCCATGCAGTTAGACCACATGAAGCTTCACAGTTTGAACATGATGTTGGTACAAGCATATATTCAATGGCTTTAATACCATCTGGGTTTTCTTCACTTTGTACACCATTTCTTGAAGTACCACCACGCTTCCAATCTTGTCCACTAAGCTCTGTAAAGCTATCCCACTCTTCTAGTGGTGGATAATATGAAAGTGTTTTAGGTGTTGCTGTAAATTTACTCTCAGCTTGAGCAGGTGTTGTTACAACTGTCTCAAATACACCAGCTGCGAGTGTTGCACCTGCAACAGAATACGCTGTTCCTTTAAGAAAGCTTCTTCTGCCTTCAATAAAGTTTTTATTGTCGTTTTTCATTGATTTTGTCATAAATCTCTTCTCCTTAACTCAACGGTAGCATTTGTGGAATTTTGAGCCATACATCTTTTACCAAGAATAACCCTACCAATGCTAAAATAGCTGCAAATTTAAGCAGCGTTTTGTTATCACTCTTCATGTTACCTACAGCGATAAAAAATGGAATAATAAACCCTAAAGTCATACCAATCCAGAATTCAATGTTGTATGAACCACCAGAGTGAACAAATGCCAATACTGCTTCTGCTTCAGATGATTTGAATGAGAAGAAATACTCAGACATATACATACCAAATGAGAAGAACGTAGAAAGTGCTAAGATAAGTGCTAAATCTTTTCTAGCTTCTTTTGTCCACTCTCCAGATATGAAAATCAGTGCAGCTGAGCCTGCCATAAGTGCTGCCCACATCATTTGCATGACTTCAGTTGGTGCTTGCCATAACTCACGTGCAGATGACTGAGCCATAATAATCGCTGTATATGTTGTTACAGGGATTGCTAGGAAAATCAAAAATGGCATCAACTTTTCATATAAAGGACCATTGTTTCTACCAAACTTAGTCAGTAAACACCCTTTAAATGGTACACCTGGGAACTTCTCTCCCACACCAATAAACATAAGGATAGAGATAAGTCCTAAAAATATAGAAGCTAACCAAGCACCTACAGTAATAGATGAAGTCCAATGTGGGTGTAAAAAGATATTAATCATTCTATACGGTTGGTGTAAGTCAATCAGTGTAAATAATAAGAAAACATTTAATGCTAAAAATGCGATGATAGGCATTGCCCATCTTAAGTTTGGCATATCTTCTTTGTTGTGTCTAAACCATAAAAATGCTGCTAAGAAAACAACACCTGTACCGATACTTTTAGCCCACATATTGACAGTAATAATACTACCCCATACGATACCTTGAATAGGTACATCCAATGTTACAACAGCTTGTGTTGCATGAATTGCATTTTCTACCATTTTAGTGACCTCCCTCTTGTTCATGTGACTCTTCAGATGTAGCAGATTCTATAAAACTAACATTATCAGGTGTATCATGTCCTACAAATGGTGCTAGGAATCTATCTAAAATACCATGATTTTTATCGCCTACATGATCTAAATGTGTAATATTGTTAAAGAGGTTATACCCTTCAATTCTTTGATGTGCAAGTGGATTAAGTGTCTGATTACCGCCACCTACATAATAATGATGGGGATTTGTGTGTTTCTCAGGTTTACGTACCTGAACAGCACCTTTATGCTCCATAATATAAAGTGAAATATTTGAATGATCATCTTCAAGATCTCCAAAGATATTTGCTTCAACTGGACAAGCAACCACACATGCTGGCATCATACCTGACTCAATTCTGTGTGCACAGTATGTACATTTATCTGCCGTGTTTGTCTCAGGGTCCATATAGATAGCACCATAAGGACAAGCCATCATACATCCAGCACAACCAATACATCTTGCACTGTCAATATTAACAATACCATTTTCTAAGTAATGCAATGCCGATACTGGACAGATACGCTCACAAGGCGCAGACTCACAGTGGTTACAACGTAGTGGTGTAAACGATCTTCTTGTATCTGGGAATGTCCCTAAATCGATATATTTAACACGTAAACGCCAAGTACTAAGTGGTACTTCGTTTTCCACTTTACAAGCAATCTCACAACCTTTACAACCCATACATAGGTTAAGGTCAACCAAGAAACCTAATTTCATGCTTCCTCCTTAAATTTAGCTAAACTTATAATAGTTATAAGTCCCCATAATCTATCTAAGACTAGGGTAAACGCATAGATAAATACTATAAAACTTTGGATTAAACCACGGTTATTTACAATATTTTTCTATTCTTTTTTTTGTATATGTAGCGAATATAAATTCTTTCTATAAAAAATATTGATGAACTCCATATACGTACCTCATTGCCTATCTACTCTGTTAAAGAGGTTAAAATCTTTTGCATACCCTTTTGTGCATTTTCCAATACTTCCATATCTTCTTTATTCTCTATCGCCATTGATGACATCCAATTGTATACAGATGGAAAAGCAATATCTAACATCTTGTCATCTTTTTTCTTACTTAAATAAAGCGAACATGGTGCATATGCTCCTGCTTCTGGTCTACTTTTTGCAATAGCGAAGATAACGGGTAATTTACATATAGAATAAACTTCATAAAAGTCATACGCTTCATACTTTGCCTCTTCAAATTCATCACCTAAGTTATTGAATCCTGCTATCACAAATCCATTGGGAGCGAGTTCACCTTCAAAGCCCATTTTGAGTTCATCTAGTTCATCTTCCCACTCTTCTTCATCCATCTCCATACTAAAGTGTGTAACCAACTCACCTTTGGCTTTTTGCATGATGTAACTTGGACTTGTAAAGGTACCTTTTGGCATAGCACTCTGTAAGGTCTCTTTTACAAGTTTGCGTAAAGTAAGTAAAGTTTCATCATCACTAGGTGCATTCATGATTTTAGCCATAGCTTCTGCGGAGAGTGAAGAAACAGAGATAGTCTGCTCACCTTTCTTAGTATAAATAGACATACTCATAGGTGCAAATAATCCAACATTTGGATATTTCTTTACTAGTTCTAGTACTGCCTCTTTTTTATAGAAAGTAAAAAGATTATAGGTATCAAATCCTGAATCTTTAAACTGTTTTACAAAAGGGCCATTCATATCTCTATTGGCAGATACAGTAAACCCTGCTTTCTTAAAAGCCTCTTCTATACTGTTAGGTGTAATTTTTCCATCACTATTTTGAGATGTAATAATTTCAATATCTGAAACAATATTTTGTACCTCACTCGCTACTTCTCCTGCAACCTTTACCTCTGTAGCCATCACAGAGCATACTGCAAATGATGCATAGAGCATCCCTTTAACTATTAATTTCATTCTTTTATTTTCCTTTGTATTAAATTTTAATTTACTATTCTGCAGCATCTTCGATGATGCTTTTCATTGTTTCTTGAGCTTTTTCAAGCATTTGTAACATTTTTTTATCACTTATTGCCAATGTTGAAGTGAGATTTTCAATACTCAGAGTCACTATCTCTGTCTTATTGCTCCCTTTTTTATGATAGATAACCATTGTACATGGTGCAAATGCTCCAGCCTCTGGCTTTTCTTTAGAAAGTTCATAAATAATTTTTAATTTACATAAAGAGTATGCATCATAAAACATATATTCTTCATGTTTCTCCTCATTCAGTACTTTGTTAAAATCAATATAGTTTGCAACCACAAAACCACTTGGTTTCATCCCACTTTCCATCATCATCATCAAGTCTCCACGTGCTTCCATAGCATCTTCATCTTCTACATCAAAAGAGTATTTGGTATAGAGTGATTTACTTGTAGACACAGCTGCATAAGTTAAAGAAGTTTCAACGGCTGTTGGTAAAACTTTTAAAATGGTTTCTTTATTTAATTGTTCTAAATTTGAGAACAATTTATCTTTCACTTTTATAATATTTTGCTGTGCATCGGCACTTAAAAGTGCTACATAGAACTCATCTTCACCCTTTTTTTGATATGTAGCTATAGAAAAATGT
>Ga0256834_1002837_pt1 | contig 10666 bp, 9 predicted proteins | sample 4281140metaG_FD_190536 | JGI IMG/M metagenome (GOLD analysis project Ga0256834, IMG submission 190536) | Hydrothermal vent microbial communities from East Pacific Rise, Pacific Ocean - 4281-140 | ecosystem: Environmental > Aquatic > Marine > Hydrothermal vents | place: Pacific Ocean: East Pacific... | reverse complement strand
ATTTTCTTCCCTATTCAACCATGAAAAGTGAATACAGCAGAGGAAAAATAGACTACAAGACAGATGCCCTGCATCATATGAATCGTGATGAAGTAAAATTCATCACATTGGAAACCTATAACAGACTTGCAGAGAGTGACTACAAGTCTGTCAGCACACTGATCTTCGATCCGCCAAGTTTTGAGAAAGAGCTGGGAATACGCAGAGAACTGGGGCTTTCAGCCTATGATCTCTCGGCCATACTTGTGGTTGAAAAGATCCCGGGGAATAAAATAGAAATACTCCTTCAAAGTAAAACCTATACCGATGTCCAAGAGGTATTGATAGAACTATAATTGATTTTTTACCAACATTTGGATAAAATATATCAAAATTTTATAAAAAGGCTCACTATTGCTTTATAACGTTGTAGAAATCCAAAAAATATTACCACACAGATTCCCTTTCCTCCTTGTAGACAGAATAGATGCACTGACTCCAGGCGAATACGTAGAGGGATACAAAAATGTATCTATTTCAGAACCTGTATTCCAGGGTCACTTCCCTGATCATCCAATCTATCCAGGTGTCATGATCATCGAAGGTATGGCTCAGGCCGGCGGTGTACTGGCATTTAAAAGTATGGACAATGCTACACAGGAAGAGATAGAGAATAAAGTGGTTTACTTCATGAGTATCGATAAAGCAAAATTCCGTGCACCGGTAACACCGGGAGACAAACTCGTTTATAAGATCAGTGTGATCAAAAACAAAGGTGCGATCTGGCAGCTTGACGCCAAAGCATATGTGGATGACAAAGTAGTTGCTCAGGCTGAACTTAAAGCCATGATCGTTGACAAATAAAAAGTGTCGGGCAAAATGTCTTTAATACACCCTTCTGCAGTGATCGACGATGGTGCCATTCTTGGTGAAAATGTCTCTGTGGGTCCCTTTGCATACATTGGATCCAAGGTCAACATCGGAGACAATACCTCTGTTGCATCCCATGCTGTTATTGAGGGTAGAACGACCATTGGTAAAAACAACCGTATCTTTTCCCATTCTGCGGTAGGAACGATCCCCCAGGACCTGAAGTATGACGGTGAAGATGTCGAACTCATTATCGGTGACAACAATACCATCAGAGAGTTCACACTGCTCAACCCGGGAACCAAAGGCGGTGGGTCGGTCACGAAGATCGGCAACGGCAACCTGCTGATGGGATATGTACACCTGGGGCATGATGTGATCATCGGTGACCACTGTATCTTAGCCAATGGCGCAACACTGGCCGGGCATGTTGCACTGGGTAACCATGTGGTTGTCGGTGGACTGACACCGATCCACCAGTTCGTACATATCGGTGATTATGCCATGATCGGCGGAGCAAGTGCTCTGGCTCAAGACATTCCTCCCTTCTGTATGGCAGAGGGAAACCGCGCAATACTGCGTGGACTGAACCTTACAGGGTTAAGAAGAAAAATGGATCGTGAAGAGATCAATGCCCTGAAATCAGCATACAGAGAACTTTTTGAGCAGGGTAACCCGCTTCAGGAAGTAGCTCAGACACTTTTTGAAACAAGTACGTCTGAAAAAGTAAAAACACTCTGTGAATTTATCAAGACCTCTAAACGGGGTATACCATTTACAAGAAAATAATTAGTAAGAAAAATAGAAAAGATTAGGATCAAATATGTCAATTAAAGAATGTTCTTTCTGTGCGGCTGCAGAAAGTGAAGAGAACCCGCTTATCGCCGGCGATAATGTTTATATATGTTCAAACTGCGTGGTTTCGGCCTATAAGATCCTCTTTGGTGAAGAAGATCAGGAAGAAGCAAAAACAGATATTGGATCTCATACGCTCTATACACCCAAAGAGATCCATGCACTTCTCAATGAATATATCATCGGTCAGGAAAATGCAAAGAAAACCTTGTCTGTTGCCGTCTATAACCACTATAAACGTCTTTTCAGGGATATGCCAGAAGATGATACACAAATTGCAAAATCCAACGTACTTCTTATCGGACCGACCGGTTCGGGGAAAACACTTCTGGCTCAAACCATTGCACGTTTTCTCAATGTCCCTATTGCCATTGCAGATGCAACCAATCTGACAGAAGCCGGATATGTAGGTGAAGATGTCGAAAATATTTTAACCAAACTTCTTATGGCAGCTGACGGAGATCCGAAGCTTGCAGAACAGGGAATTGTGTTTATCGATGAAGTGGACAAGATCGCCAGAATGGGTGAAAACCGTTCCATTACCCGTGATGTTTCGGGTGAAGGAGTACAGCAGGCTTTACTCAAACTGATAGAAGGTTCGGTAGTGAACATCCCACCCAAAGGCGGACGTAAACATCCAAACCAGGATTTCATACAGATAGATACTTCAAATATCCTATTCATTTGCGGTGGTGCATTTGATGGACTTAATGATATACTTAAAAGAAGACTCGGTTCCAATACTTTAGGATTTGGTCAAACAAAACGCTCCAAAAAAGAAGATGAGAACCTTCTTCATCTTGTGGAAGCAGATGACCTTGTGCAGTTCGGTATTATTCCTGAGTTAATCGGTCGTTTACATGTTTTCGCTACACTTGGTGAGATTTCCAAAGATGATATGGTACGTATTTTAGTAGAACCTAAAAATGCCTTGATCAAGCAGTATCAAAAACTTTTTGAAATAGATGATGTGAAATTGACTTTTGAAAATGAAGCATTGTTATTGATCGCACAAAAAGCACTGGACAGAAAAACCGGTGCCAGAGGATTACGTTCTATTCTTGAAGAGGTACTTTTGGATATTATGTATGAATTACCCGAATTGAGTGGATATGAAGTGATCATCACTGAAGATGTTGTTGAAAATGGGGTAAAACCACTCTATATAAAAGATAAAAAAACTGCCTGATACGCAGATACTTTAGATAAAGGATAAATCAATATGTTTAAAAAATTATTAGGAATGTTCTCCAACGATCTAGCGATCGACCTTGGAACAGCAAACACACTTGTTCTTGTAAAAGGCCAGGGTATCAGTATCAATGAACCTTCGGTCGTTGCCATACAGTATGACAAGCATGGTCAGCAGCGTATTTTGGCTGTAGGTCAGGAAGCCAAAGACATGGTTGGAAAAACGCCTGGGAACATCAAAGCCATCCGTCCTATGAGAGACGGGGTCATTGCAGACTTTGAAGTCACAGAAATGATGATCCGCTATTTTATTGAAAAAGCCCATAAAAGAAAAGGTTTTTTCTCTCCACGTATCATTATCTGTGTTCCCTATGGTCTTACACAGGTTGAAAGACGTGCGGTAAAAGATTCCGCAGAGAATGCCGGTGCACGTTATGTCTACCTTATTGAAGAACCGATGGCAGCAGCGATCGGTGCAGGGATACCGGTCAAAGACCCGAACGGCAATCTTGTTGTGGATATCGGTGGGGGAACCACAGAGATCGGTGTCACTTCTCTAGGTGGCCTGGTACAGAGTAAATCCATCCGTATCGCCGGTGACCATATTGATCAGGCAGTAGTGGATTATGTGAAAAAGAATTTCAACCTGCTTATCGGAGAACGTGTTGCTGAAGAGTTAAAGATCAAGATCGGTACCGCTACCCCTCTGGATGAAGAGCTGAGTACGACCGTCAGAGGCCGTGACCAGGTAGAGGGAAGTCTTACTTCCGTTGAGATCACGTCAGAACATATCAGAGAAGCCATGAAAGACTCTTTGGAAGAAATCGCCGAAGCACTTAAAACCGTACTGGAACAAACACCGCCTGAACTTGCCGGAGACATTGTTGAAAATGGTATTGTACTTACAGGCGGCGGCGCACTTATCCGAGGTTTGGACAAATACCTTTCTGATGCTGTCAAACTTCCTGTATATATTGCAGAGGATCCACTCCTTGCAGTTGCAAAAGGAACCGGTAAAGCACTGGATGAAATAGATATCTTACAACAAATGGCTTATGAAGACTAGAATCATAGTAATAATACTGCTGTTACTTGTTTTAACAGTTTTATTAACAAGAAATGATGATCGTATAGCAGGAACTCTTCTCAATACGATCAACCCTGTCAAGCAAAGTTATAAACAATTTACACAAGGTATTGAAGATAAAAGCCATAGCTATATTTTTCAAAAAGAGACCATTGAAAAGCTAAGTCATGAAAATCGTATTTTACGTAAACGTCTTCTTGAACAAATGCACTACATAGATCAGGTACAGGATGTCTACACAGTATTACCTGACCTTGCCAAACTTCCCGTACACAATATTGCTATTGCCGAAACGATTTCGTATGTAAAACTGAACAGTTTTTCACAGATCATACTGACAAAACCAAAAGGATTGATCGAAGGCAAAATCTACGGGCTGATACAGGGAACCGTAGCAGCCGGTGTAGCAACCCTTAAAAATAATCAACTCTATGGCTATCTTACATCCGATGACAAATGCCGATTCTCAGTATTTATCGGTAAAAGTAGAGCTCCTGGCATTGCTATTGGTATAAAACGAAACAAAATGATCGTCAAATTCATTCCCAAATGGCATGATCTTCAGGTAGGCGACAAAGTTGTGACATCAGGACTTGATAATATATTTTTCAGCAATGTGCCTGTAGGGATCGTCACTGAAATAGAAGTACAGAGTGCCTATACTGTAGCCTATATCAAACCTTATAATAATGTCTTGCAGCCAAAGACATTTTTTGTCGTGACAGATCCGAAGGTCACGATACTGGAAAACTTTGACAGTAATTCTACGGCATTGGCACTCAACTGTCCTAAGGTAGATAAAACACTCTATCAGGACATCAATGCAACGGATCTGAACATTACCCAGGATAACAATCTATCCGTTACAGCGGAATACAATGCAACGATACCTATTATTTCAAGTATCCCCAGTCGTGTAGACCAAACACAGGATGATGTCGTTGAACCGGATGAACCTGTAGAACATGTAGCTCCTGCTCCCATTAAGAAAGTAAAAAAGAAAAAAACACGTAAAAAGAAATATAACCATCCAAAATCTTTGGATCTCTTCTAAATACACTTAAAATATTGCCCTTTTTTAAGGGCATATTGAGCCGTATTAACGTATAATATCAAACTAAAAATCAAGGGTATTCTCCATGCCAAAACGCGAAGACATCAAAACTATTTTACTTATCGGTTCAGGCCCTATTGTTATTGGTCAGGCTTGTGAATTTGACTACTCAGGGACACAAGCAGCTAAAACACTTAAAGAGTTAGGCTACAGAGTTGTTCTCATTAACTCAAACCCCGCAACCATTATGACAGACCCTGAGTTTGCTGACAGAACCTATATCGAACCTATTACGCCAGAGATCATCTCCAAGATCATTCAAAAAGAGAATGTTGATGCTATTTTACCTACTATGGGTGGTCAAACTGCACTTAATGTAGCGATGGATATGAATGATGCAGGTATGCTTGAAGGCATTGAATTCCTGGGTGCAAATCCTGAAGCCATTAAGAAAGGGGAAGACAGACACCTCTTCAATGAAGCAATGATAAAAATCGGTATGGACCTACCAAAGAGTGCCAATGCATATAATCTTGAAGAGGCACTGAAGCTTGCTAAAGAAATTGGATTTCCTGTTATTTCAAGAGCTTCATTCACTATGGCCGGTGGTGGTTCCGGCGTGGCTTATAACATCGATGAATTCAAAAAACTTGCCCAGGAAGGGTTAGATGCATCTCCCATCAATGAAATTGAGATCATGGAGTCATTACTGGGTTGGAAAGAGTACGAAATGGAAGTGATCCGTGATAAAGCGGATAACTGTATCATCGTATGTTCTATTGAGAACTTCGATCCTATGGGCGTACATACAGGAGACTCCATCACGCTTGCTCCGGCACTTACACTGACGGATAAAGAATATCAGAACATGCGTGATGCTTCTTTTAAAATATTACGTGAAATTGGTGTAGATACAGGCGGTTCCAACGTACAATTCTCTATCAACCCGGATACCGGACGTATGATCGTCATTGAGATGAATCCAAGAGTTTCACGTTCCTCTGCACTGGCATCTAAAGCGACAGGTTATCCTATTGCAAAAGTGGCTACCCTGCTTGCTGTCGGATTCACACTCGATGAGATCACCAATGACATTACCGGTACCCCTGCATCCTTTGAACCGGTCATCGACTACATCGTAACAAAACTTCCCAGATTTACTTTTGAGAAATTCCCAATGGCAAATTCTACACTGACCACAGCGATGAAATCCGTAGGTGAAGCAATGGCGATAGGTCGTACCTTTAAAGAGTCTTTCCAAAAGGCACTTTGTTCACTGGAGACAGGACTCATTGGATTTAACCCTGTTAAATGTGATGACGAAGAGATCATACGTGAAATTCGTCGTTCTCATGCAGATCGTATGCTATATGTCTTTGAAGGTCTTAGACGCGGTATGAGCGTAGACGCTATATTTGATCTGTGTAAAATAGACAGATGGTTCCTTTACCAGTTGGAGGAGCTTGCAGAGCGTGAAAAAGAGATGGACATTGCACTGCTCTCCGATGCAGTCAGACTGCGTGAAGTCAAGGCAGAAGGCTTCTCCGATGCCATGATCGCTTCGGTCATCAATGCTAAAGAGGGACTTAGCCTTTCTGAAAATGACATCTATACGGCAAGGGAAAAATTGGGTATTACGCTTGAGTACAATGAAGTAGATACCTGTGCAGCAGAGTTCAAAGCACTGACACCGTACCTTTACTCAACAACAAATATTACAAAAATACCACAAGAAACCAAGTTAAAAGATAATGATAAAAAAGTACTTGTGATCGGTGGCGGTCCTAACCGTATCGGTCAGGGTATTGAGTTTGACTATTGTTGTGTCCATGCGGCCTTTGCGCTTGAAGATATGGGGGTCAAGTCCATCATGTATAACTGTAACCCTGAAACGGTTTCTACAGATTACGATACTTCAGACATCCTCTACTTTGAGCCTATTGACTTTGAACATGTAAGAAATGTTATCGAACTTGAAAAACCGGATGGTGTCATTGTACACTTTGGTGGTCAGACACCATTAAAGCTGGCTAAAAACCTCACAGCGATCGGTGCAAATATTTCCGGTACAACGGCAAAAGTGATCGATCTGGCAGAAGACAGAGAGCTTTTCTCTGCATTTATTAACGACCTTGGTCTTAAGCAGCCGGAGAATGGTACTGTATTTGAAAAAGATAAAGCCATTATAGTTGCCAACCGTATCGGGTATCCGGTACTGGTACGTCCTTCTTTTGTTCTGGGCGGACGTGGTATGAAAACAGTCTATTCGGATGATGAACTCAGACAATACATGGATGAAGCCGTTTCCGTTTCACATGATGCCCCTGTACTCATTGACAAATTCCTTGACAATGCCATTGAACTTGATGTCGATGCGATCTGTGACGGGGAAGAAGTCTATATCGGTTCTGTGATGCAGCATATTGAAGAAGCGGGAATCCATTCCGGAGACTCTGCGTGTTCACTGCCTCCTGTATCCATTTCTGCAGAACTGCAGGAAGAGGTAAAAGAGCAGACAGCAAAGATCGCGCTTGGTTTAGGTGTTGTTGGACTTATGAATATCCAATATGCGATTCACAGAGGTGAAATTTACCTGATCGAAGTCAACCCTAGAGCTTCAAGAACAGTGCCATTTGTTTCAAAAGCAACGGGTGTACCATTGGCAAAAGTAGCCACCCGAGTTATGATACAGGGTGACTTGAGAGAAGCCTTGAAATTCTATGATACCTTTAATGTCGTGAATTTTGACAAAGAGATCATGGAACCGGTCCTTAAAAACCATGTGGCAGTCAAAGAAGCGGTTTTCCCTTTCAACAAACTGCCGGGCTCAGACCTTATTCTGGGGCCAGAGATGAAGTCAACAGGTGAAGTGATGGGAATCTCTGACAACTTTGGAATGTCATTTGCAAAAAGTCAATTTGCTTCAAAAAACAACATTCCGCTTGAAGGAAAACTCTTCCTCTCTCTCACCGAGACCGACAAGCCAAGTGCCGGAGAGATCGGTAAAATGTTTACTGACCTTGGCTTTGAAATTGTCGCTACATCAGGCACACATACGGCACTTCAGGAAGCCGGAGTAACATCAACAAAAGTATTGAAGATCTCTGAAGGTCGTCCAAATATTGATGATATGATCAAAAATGAAGAGATCGCCCTTGCGATCAACACTTCTGACAATGCAGGATCTAAGACGGATGCCAAATGTATCAGGCAGTCTGTGCTCTCAAACAATGTCGCTTATTTTACAACCATTGCGGCAGCGAAAGCGACTGCACTTGCGATCAAGGAACTCAAAGCACATAATGGGGAACTTGAGCCTCAGGCTCTACAGGATTATTTAGCATAACCTTTGTACATCTTACATTTGTTCCATATCTTAAGATATGGAACATTTTCTTCTTTACTAATAGAAATACAATATTCAATTAGCTACAATGCATCAATTAAGACAAAAAATCAATATAATTTAAAATAATTTTATACTGTATTAACGAGTGGGTATTTAAAATGCAAAATCTATTTCCATCTTTTTCTTCTATGCCCAGCTTCAAAAATGATCAGATCAAACAACAATATGAGCGATGGATACTGTATTCCAATTTAATACAAATACGCTTTATTTGTACTTTGACCGCTATATTGTATATTGTTAGTGCCTATATAGATACCTACTTTGCGCCCAGTGATATATTGACTTTAAAACTCGTAACCCACCTTTTTCTTCTTCCTGCCATACTTTTTTTTATTGCACTTTTAACTTTTAAAGTAAAATATTATAAAATATTACTCTATATACTGACTATTGCACCGATTTTTGCAGCCATTGCAACGCTTATTATTCTTTCTAAATTAAATAACCCTTCCATCTATATTCCAGAAATCTATCTTATACTCTTCTGGATATTTACTGTTTCCGGTCTACCACTGCTGTATGCTACTATTTCTGCCGTCACTACATTTACTCTGGTTATTATTACTACCTGTTTTATTTTTAATTACCCTGCAGAAGTACTTACTATGCACTGTTTCTGGATGATCGCAGCATTCTCTTTTGGTTTTTTAGGCGCATATCTGTTGGAAAAATCTAATAAATCTGTCTTTTTGACACATATAAAACTTGAAGAAGCAGCTGTTACCGATAAACTTACAGGTCTTTACAATCGTGGTAAACTGGATGAATTTCTGTATGATGCATTCCAAAACAGTAGTGACTCTTTTGCTCTGATACTCATAGATATAGATGACTTTAAATATGTCAATGACAACTATGGACATTTAACCGGAGATAAAATTTTAGAAAAGTTAAGTGCCCTTCTTAAAGTAGATTTACTGCCTACAGACAAGATAATTCGCTGGGGAGGAGAAGAGTTTATGATCATCTCACATCATACAACATATGAAAAAATATCCAAGCAGGCAGAAGAATTATGCCAAAAAGTGCAGGCTTTTGATTTTGATATCAAAAAAAATGTCACTATCAGTATAGGGTTTACACTCTCCATAAAAGAAGATATGATCGACTCTATCATTAGAAGAGCAGATACAGCGCTCTACATAGCAAAAAACAGTGGGAAGAATTGTATAAAGTTTTTAGAAAACTGAAACTTAAACTCTCTATACAAAAAAATTTCATATAATGCATCTACATTCGCGGTATAGAGTAAAATAAAAGTTATAAATATGATAAAAGATAAAGTTTTCCTCACACAGACAGATACGACTATCGGTTTTGTTTCACAAAATGATGAAAGACTGACCGCAATAAAACAGCGCCCTCCCCACAAACATTATATAAAAGCAGTCAATTCACTACAGACACTCAAAACATTTACCCGTGTACCCTCTTTACATAAGAATAGAGTTCGTAGAGCAAAAAAAACAACTTTTGTCATGCCAAATACCTACTCTTATCGTGTTATCAAGGATCAACACCACCTCTTATTGCTGGATCGCCTTCAATGGGCCTATACTACCTCTGCAAATTTGAGTGATCAGCCTTACGATGAAACCTTTGCCAAAGCATCTGCGGATGTTATCATAACACCTTTAGATCAGAGCAATCAATCTTCTACTATACTTAAGCTTGGAAAACACAGCATAAAAAGGATACGTTAATGCCTGTAGTCTATGAAAATAAAAACATTAAAATAGAAACGGAAGAGAGTGAGATTCCCTGGCTGAAGATCTTTACCCAACAAGCCTACAAAGAGATGAGTGAAGTCCCTGCTGAGATCAAATTTGAGATCTATGACCTTCTGGATCTTATAGAAAAAGAGATGTTGTCCTATTATAAACCTAAAAAGATCAATATCGCCTCTTTTGGGAATTATATGCCTCATGTACACTGGCATATTATGGCACGGTTTGAAAAAGACTCTTTTTACCCTGAACCTATGTGGGGAATCAAACAAAGAGAATCTATGCTGGATCTACCTGATCTTAAGATCTTTCATGAGAATCTGATCACAAAACTGAAAACATAATTAATATCATCTTACCATCTGTATTTTATTACTTTATATTTACATTTTTATTATTCTACTAAGAGAAAGAGGAGTATACTTAAGTATACGTCAATTGAACTCTCGGAATAATAAAAAGGTGGAAGATACATGGAAATACAGACAGTA
>Ga0256834_1002836_pt1 | contig 10668 bp, 11 predicted proteins | sample 4281140metaG_FD_190536 | JGI IMG/M metagenome (GOLD analysis project Ga0256834, IMG submission 190536) | Hydrothermal vent microbial communities from East Pacific Rise, Pacific Ocean - 4281-140 | ecosystem: Environmental > Aquatic > Marine > Hydrothermal vents | place: Pacific Ocean: East... | reverse complement strand
TAAAATTGTTAAAATATTTCAAGAAGTAGAAGAAAATAGCGACAATATATTTGATAGTCTTGATAAAATTGTTGAAGAGTATCGTGAAAAAGAGATTAATGAAGCTATAGCTTAAAGTTAAAGAGTAACAAATGTAAGAAGTCTATAGCTTCTTACATTACCAACCCAACCAACCTCAAAGCTTTCGTCCTATGTGAAAACTGCTCTTTTATACTCAAATCGAGCTCACCCAAAGTCTCTTCAAATCCTTCAGGGATAAACATAGGATCATACCCAAAACCACCCTCTCCTCTTGCTTCATCAATTACCTCGCCATGCATCCAACCGTGTACGGTAAATATTCCTTTATCGCTTACTATAGCCATAGCTGCTGTATAAAATGCTGGTGTTTTTTTGATGTTTTTCTCTTTTAATGCATCTATCAATTTATATAAATTTTCTTTATCACTTGCTCCAACTCCTGCGTATCTTGCACTGTAAACTCCAGGGATATTGCCAAGAACTGGGACTGTGATACCACTATCATCTGCTAAAACTACAAAATCTTTTAATTTATCTTTGAGCAAATCATAGATAGTTTTGGCTTTTATAACGGCATTTGCTTGATAAGTATCTCCATCTTCTACAATCTCTAACGGCTCCAAGATATCTGAATATGCCAATACTTCACTACCTTCAAAATAAGCTTTTATCTCTTTGATTTTTCCCTTGTTTGCACTTGCTAAAACTATCTTCATATCGAACCTTAATCAATTTAGGACTATAATTGTCCACTTTAATAAATATTATACTTAATCAAGTATAACAAATAAGGGGTTTAGGGATGATAAAAACAGTAATGCCACTTAGTATGATAGTAGCTCTTCGATTTTTTGGGCTTTTTATTGTACTTCCTGTGCTTTCAGCATATGCACTTACACTTGATGGGGCAAATGCATTTTTAGTTGGAATTGTAGTTGGTGGTTATGCACTTACACAGACAATTTTTCAGGTGCCTTTTGGGCTTTTGAGTGATAAGATAGGGAGAAAGAAGACACTTCTTTTTGGTCTTCTTATATTTATCTTAGGTTCTATCATAGCGGCTATGAGTGATAATATATATTGGCTAATGTTTGGACGATTTTTACAAGGTGCTGGGGCTATTGGATCTGTTGTAGTTGCGATGATTAGTGACCTGGTCAAAGAGGAGTCAAGAGCTCATGCTATGGCTGTTATGGGTGGAACTATCGCTTTAAGTTTTGCTGCGGCTATGATTGTGGGACCTGTTATTGGTGGATTTTATGGTGTTGATAAACTTTTTTGGATCACTGCATTTTTAGCAGCTGCTGCTATACTCATACTATTTACTAAAGTTCCACAACCTCCAAAGATTATTCATACTTACTCTGAAGAAGAGAGTAAAATGAAACATGTTTTTAAAGATAAAAGTCTTAGAAGTATGTATATTACATTTTTATTTCATAGCTCTATCATGACTATGGCATTTTTTATCATTCCTATAGTTATGACACAAAGCGTTGAAGAGGGTGGTTTTGGTTGGGATAAGATGGAATTATGGAAAGTCTATCTTCCAGCTATGGTTTTAGGACTTTTAGCGATGGGACCTTCTGCTATATTTGGAGAGAAGAGAGATAAGGGAAGAGAAGTCTTTATGGTTTCTATTGTTACTATTGCTGTTGGTTTCTTACTTATGGGATTTGCTACAAATGCGACACTATTTATCATTGGTGTCTGTCTATTTTTCATCGGATTTAATATGTTTGAACCACTACTTCAATCTTTTGTCTCAAAGCTTGCGAAAGTACACCAAAAAGGAGCAGCACTTGGTGTTGCTAACTCTTTTGCCTATTTTGGAGCATTTTTAGGTGGTATTTTTGGTGGTTGGTTAATGCATAGCTTTTCAAGAGAGACTCTATCTTCGATGGTTTTAGTGCTTTGTGCTTTATGGTTTTGGTGGGTTATGAAACTAAGAAACCCAGGACATAGGGGCAATGTCTATATGGAGTTTGACAAATACGATAGAGAAAAAACTTCAACTATAAAAGGTGATATTCCTGGAATCTTAGAGCATTATGCAAATGAGACAGAAGGGATAATTGTTATCAAATATGACAAAGATATCACAAATGAAGATAAAATTAGAGAGTATTTAGTAAAGTAACTCTTGTTAATCGATTTACTATTATTATTTGGCATTTCCCTATTGGCAGCTACCTTGCTGCCAATAGGGAGTGAAGCACTACTTTTATATGATTTATCACAAGGCTACAATCCTTACTTACTCGTGACATTTGCTACTATTGGCAATACTTTGGGTTCTGTTATCAACTATTTTTTAGGATACAAAGGAGTTGATTTTCTAATAAGAAAAAAGTATGCCAATCAAAAAAAATTAACAGATGCATCTGTAATATTTAAAAAATATGGAGCATACTCTCTGCTTCTTTCATGGGTTCCAATCATAGGAGACCCAATAACTTTTATAGCAGGGGTTATGAAGTATGAAATAAAAAAATTTATAATAATAGTTTTTATAGCAAAAGGAGTTAGATATACAATCGTAACTCTTATTTACTTAAAAAGTTTGACACTCTCTTAAAGCTCCACTTTTCAAACCTCTATGAAACCAAGTCATTCTCTGCTTTGAGCTTCCGTGAGTAAATGTATCTGGTTGAACATAGCCTTGAGCCTGTTTTTGAAGTCTATCATCTCCGATAGAACTAGCAGCGTTAAATGCTTCATCTATATCACCTTGTTCTAACATGTTGTACTTTTTATGAGCGTGATGAGTCCAAATACCTGCATAACAATCAGCCTGAAGCTCTACTTTTACTTGAAGAGCATTAGCATCTGATTTTCCTGCTACTCTCTGTTTTGCATTTTCTACCTTTTGTAAAGTTCCTTGCAAATTTTGAACATGATGTCCAACCTCGTGAGCTAAAATATAAGCTTGTGCAAAGTCTCCAGAAGCTCCATATTTAAGTGCAAGTTCATCATAAAATCCAAGATCTAAATATATCGTTTGGTCAGCAGGACAATAAAAAGGACCAACTTGTGAATTTGCTTGTCCGCATCCAGTTCTAGTCTCTCCACGATAAAGCACTAGCTTTGGCTCTTGGTATTTATATCCTGCATCCGCAAAAACTTTGCCCCATATTGCTTCAGTATCTGCTAAAACTGTAGAGATAAAATTAGCTTTTTCATCATCAGCTGCTTGATCTTTTACTGTTGGGTTTGAAGAGCCAACTCCAATTAAAGAGAGAGGATTAAAACCGCTCATATAGGCAAAAGCTCCTATACCTATAACAGCCCAACCAAATTTACTCTTTAAAAGAGGTTTTAAAAAAGGCATAATAAACATAATTGTTTGCAAAGAAGGCATCCCTCTGCCTCCACCACTACTTGAGCTTCTTCTGTCATCTACATTTGAACTCTTTTTTCTATTTCTCCATTTCATATTTACACACCCTGTTAAGTTATAATTTTATTTACTTTAGCAAATATTGGATTTAACACCCCTTATACAAAAATTATGATATAATCCTCTTCAAAATTTTTAATCCTTGGAGAAACATTGAAGCAACAATATAAATCGTATCAAGAGACTGTAGACTTCTTAAAAGAGTGTGTCAAACTCCATCCAAATTTAATTACTTTACAAAATATAGGTACAACTTGGGAAGGCAGAGAGATAGTCCTTGCAACCATTTCAATCAATGTAGAACATGCAGATTTGAAACCTGCTCTTTTATTTACAGGAACTGTACATGCTCGTGAGTGGATTGGGAATGAGCTTGGGGTTGAGTTTATTGACTATATACTAAAAAATCATAAAAATGACCCAAAAGTAACATCAATATTGACTAAAAATACTCTCTATCTTGTTCCGTGTTTAAATCCAGATGGTTTTGAATATGCTCGAACTCACTTCTCATTTTGGAGGAAAAATAGACGGGACAATAAAAATGGCACTTATGGCGTAGATCTTAACCGTAACTTTAGCATTGGATATACTAAAGTCTCAGATACCAGCTCAAATGTTTATAGTGGTCCAGAGCCATTTTCAGAACCTGAAAGCAGAGCTATAAAAGATTTTGTAGATTCTCATAAAAATATAACCATCGCACTTGATTACCATTCACAAGGGAATGTTTTCTTTCCAGCTCACAACTTTAACCATGAAGCTGAGATTGATGGAGCAGATATGAATATCTTGTGTGCCAATATGAATTATGAAATTAAAAAAATAACAGGACGGCAGTACGGCATCCATAGAGGTAAACCACCTACAAAACTTATAAGTGGAAGTGGAAGAGAATATTATTATTCTAAAGGTATTATCTCCGCAGTTGTTGAGGTAGGTACTAGAAATATCCCTGATTATATGCAAAATATGAAAGAGAGTATTTGCGAAAATATACCCGCTCTTTTGATAGCACTCAAAGAGGCTAAAAACTACTCTTCAAGAGCACCTAAAAGGGTAAAAAACTTTCATCTTGAAGCAAGTGACAATGAAAGCATTTCTCTTGCTTGGGATGGGGATGAAAATAGTGACAATATATTTTATAAAATATATAGAAATACAAAAGAGAAACAATTTTGCAATGATGCAAATCTTGTAGCCACAACAAAAAACAGATACTTTACAGATACTCAGCTAAATAGCGGAGTTACATACTATTACTACATCAGAACAGTTGATATCATAAGCAATCTGCAATCCCCTTATGCTCCAAAAGTAAGGGCAAGAACAGCCCTTCAAAGAGATGAATTTTCAAGAGTAATTTTTCCAGCCCCTTCAAATATTGGATACTTAGGAGAAAAAACGATAGAGCAAAATAGAGAGCATTTTGGAGTTAATTCACTTTTTGTAGGGGTTAATGAAAACAGAGGAATAAGTTATGCTGTTATGTCTTTTTCTCTTGAAAATATCCCTGAAAATGCAATCATAGATGAAGCAAATATCTCTTTATATCCTATGAACCGTGTCAATGCAAAAATTGAAAAATATGGAGATTGGTCGCTATCACTTTTAGATGCTGAAAGTGTTAGTGAAATCACAGACTTTGAGCAAATTCACAATGCAAAAGTAAAAGAGACATTAGGTGCGAGTATCCGTTCTGAAAAACTAACTCAAGGCATCTGGAGTCACTGGCACTTTAGCGGACATGAGAAAAGAACACTTCAAAAAGAGATTAGAAATAAAAATGCAATTTTTCGTCTTCAAGGTCCTAGCAAACTCCCAATAGGAAAAGACTCTCAAGTGATGATGTTTGATATAGGGTATGGAAAATTTGGCGGTGGAATCCACTACCGGCCATCTTTAAATATCAAGTACACTATCCCTTCAACTCAAATTGAGATAAAACCTCAAACTCTAAGTACAATTTCAAAAGATGAGTTAATACCTGATAAATTAGCTTGTGGATTTGATAAAAGTGAAGAAAAAATTTATGGATATATGGAGTTTGACTTAAGTTCTCTACCTGAGCCTGATGAAACTGTTGTAACTCACGCATATATAGAAATTTCCAATAAAAAGAAACCAAAAAACAAAAATGACATGCGATACAACATAGAGTTTATTGATGTTGACAACCATACATATGAAGATATAAAAGCCCGTCAAAGGATTGAATTTATAGGATATGAAGTAAGCAGAAGTGATCTTATCAAAAATAGTACACACCATTTTATTTTTGACAGCTTTAGCCGACTTGAATTAGAAAACAATCACAAAGATGATAGACATGTCTCTTTTATAGTAAAAGCAACTTCAGCATCTCCGACTAAAAATCATTTGATTGACTGGTATGAAAAAGATAGTAAAAAAGAGGTAAAGCTAATTATCCAATACATAAAAAGAAGAAAATTTTGTCCAAAAGTAGTTGAGAATATAAAAACAACAATAGAAAAAGGGATGGTTAAAATATCGTGGGATAATCCAAAAGATGAAGCACATGTTGGCTCATTTGTAGTAAGAAATCGCTTCCGACCTCCACAAAATCCTTATGATGGAGTAAAGATATATGCGGGAAAAGATAGCTATACTTACGACAATTATGGATCTACAAAAGTTGATAAATATTATAGTATCTTCACTTATGATGATGTTCCAAACTATAGCAAAGCTACTATTGTAGAGTATAAAGCAAAATAACTTTGTCAAAAAAAGCAACAAAAAAAGAGATAGAAGAGATAAGACAGATATTTTTAACTCATTACAGTGAAGCTGTCACAGAGTTAGAGTATAAAAATCTCTATGAACTTCTAGTAGCTGTAATGTTAAGTGCCCAATGCACAGATAAAAGAGTAAACATTATAACACCTGCCCTTTTTGAAAAATACCCAAACCCTGCACATTTGGCACTTGCAGATATAGATGATGTCAAAAAGCTTATAAATAGTTGCTCTTTTTTCAATAACAAAGCAAAAAATCTCATCAAAATGGCAACAACTGTTATGAAAGAGTATAAGGGGGAAATCCCTCTCAACGAAAAATCACTAATCACACTCGCAGGTGTTGGACAAAAAACAGCAAATGTAGTTATGATAGAGTACACAGGAGCAAACTTGATGGCAGTTGATACTCATGTCTTTCGAGTTTCACATCGTCTTGGACTCAGTGATGCAAAAACGGCAACAAAGACAGAAGAACAACTTGTTAAAAAGTTTAAAACAGACCTTCACATACTCCACCAAGCAATGGTACTTTTTGGTAGATATATCTGCAAATCCAAAAACCCTTCATGCGAGAGTGAATGTTTTATGGTAGAGTACTGTAAGAGTAAAGAAGCTTTTAAGCCTGGATAAAAAAGAACTAAAAAGAGCTTATACTCCCCACAACTTTACCTACAATCTCGATGCTATGCGGATCAACAGACTCAACACCATACTGAGAATTATCAGATATCAGATCAATAGTACCATCACTTTTTAAAAGCATCCTCTTAACAAAAAGCCCTGTTGGAGTTGAAACAACAAATACCCCACCCTTTCTGATGTCATCTTGAGTTCTATTCATAAATATAATATCACCACTTTTAAAAGTAGGTTCCATAGAATCACCAAGAACATTGATTGAGTCAATATTTTTCATCTCTCTTTCACCACCTAGCATAGTAACCATATGTTCATCAAGTCTTATAGTTTCATGTTTTGCATCATAGTTAAATGCTCCACCACCAGCACTAGCATAAACATCACCAAAATACCTGACATTTGCATACTTTTCAGTTTGTGCCTCTAAACTTCTAGTTGCTTGATCATAAAATAGCCAATTTATAGAGATCTTTTTTTGAGCACAAAAGTTTAAAATCTCTTCATATGGAATTTTGCCTCTATTTTTCATAGTTGCAAATGTTAACTGATTTATCCCCAATGCATCCGCAACATCTTTATCAAAAACCTTTTTTTCTCCTAAATCTTCTGAGATAACATCTTTTATCTTTGGCAACATATCTCTAAAATTAAACATTTTAACCCCTTTTGAGTAAATTATATTTCAATTTGAAATATAATTATAGCATAAAAAATATTTTTATTACAATAGTAGAAATTTAAAAGGAGATGAAATGAAAAGTTTATTAGTAGAGTTTATAAAAGTAGTTGATAGTTTTTTAAGTTTAGTAGAGATTTCAATGCTAAAATTAAATGAGAAGGTCTTATAAATACTTTTTTCTTTGTTAAGTAATTTTAAAATTGGTCGATATTGCATCTACCAAAGGATTTTAAATGTTAACAAAAAGTATTAGTATTGTAGTTTTAGTTTTCTTATTTTTAGGCTGTGAACAAGTCGATAGAGTTGAAGATGTGGCTAAAAAATATCAAGATGATACTACAGAAAAAACAGAAAAAATTTCTGATGATATAGATCAAGGATTAGGAGCTACATCTGGCAAAGAACTCTATAATGGAACAGTTAACACTTCAAGCTGTGCAGGATGTCATGGATCAAATGCAGAGAAAAGAGCTTTAGGGAAAAGTGATATTATCAGGCATTGGGAAGTTGAAACAATTATACAAGCACTCCAAGAGTATAAAGAGGGAACAAGAGATCAGTATGGAATGGGATCTCTTATGACTGGTCAAGTCAAATATTTGAGTGATAGTGATATAAGAAATATTGCAAATTATATTTATAACCTAGACTAATTTAAAAAAGCCCACAAACAGATAGTTTTAGATAAAATTCTGCTCAAACATTGAAAAATAAATTAAAAAAATAGATAATACAAATTTTAAAAGGAATTAAAATTGATAAAAGTATGTAAGAGCGAAGAAGAGTTTAGTGATTTAATCAGCCCATTACCTATTTTGGCGTCACAAAAATATTTAATTTCAAAAAGTGATGACTATGGATGGTTTGTTTCAGAAGATTTTGTACTGCCTTTTATAATTGATAAAAAATTGATTTTCAAACGCATGATTTTTACACATGATACAATTTATTTAAAAAATAATTTAAGTATTGAGCAGGAAAAACAATTTCTTGATGAAATGGTAGAGATAAGTAAGAGAGAAAATTTGTGTGATTTTATAAACAAAGCACAATCTTATACAGTATTTAAGACTTACCCTACAAAAAGTATTCACGCACCATGGGGAACATATGAAATCAACACTACTTTAAGTGAAGAGGAAATACTCGCATCCTTTAATCAATCACATAGAAGATCACTTAAAAAAGCTATCAAAGATGGTGTTAGTATTAAATTTAATATTGATCCAAAAGAGACATATGAATTAATTCATCAAACTGTAACAAGAGCAGGTTCACTTGCTTGTCCTCCATATGAGTATTTTGAACAAAGTGTACAGAACCTTGGTAAAAATTGTCTTTATGCTGGTGCTTACAAAGATGGTGTTCTTCAAACAGTTTTAACAGTTTTATTTGATGATAATCGTGCTTATGAACTCTATGGAGGGAATATCGTAAATTCGCACAAAGGGTGTGGACAACTTTTAAAATATGAAGCTATAAAATATGTAAAGAAGCACTCAAAAGCACCTACTTTTGACCTATGCGGTGCAAGGATAGATGTAAAAAAAGATTCAAAATATGCAGCAATCCAACAATACAAAGAACGATATAGACCTACTTTAATTGAAGGATATGCATTTAAAGTAGTTATAAATCCACTAAAAACAAAACTATTTAATATTTTAGTACAACTCTATGCAAAAAAACAAGGAACAACTTATGTTGATCCAATTGATCAGCTATTAACTGGCAACTATTAACTTTAGGTGGGTTTTGCCCACTCTACATTGCTCCCATATTCATAGAGAAGATTGGTAAAAGCATAGCGACTACGATAAACCCTATCATAGCTCCGACAAACAGTATCAAAAATGGTTCCATAAGGCTTAAAAACAAATCTATTTTGCTTCTGTTCTCTTCAAAGTAGAGATTTGCTAAGTTTTCCATCACAAGAGCTACTTCACTTGTCTCTTCTCCCAAAGCTATAGCTTGTATAAAAGATTTATCTACATTTTTTCCATGTTTTGTTAATGAAGTTGAGAACTTTTTACCCTCTACTAAATCTTTTGAGGCATTTACAAATTGCTCTCTTATAGCAACATTGTCTAAAATTCCGCTTGCTAATTTTACAGCGTGTACAAAAGTGACTCCTGAACGAACAAGCACGGAAGTGATATATGAAAATCTTGCCAATTCAAAAGTTTGTATTATCTTTCCAAAAAGAGGAATTTTTAGTAAAAATTCATGATAGGCAAATTTAAACGATTTGCTAGTTCTTACCAAATACCCAAAAACAAAAGATATGATGATAATTGAAACAGCGATTATAAGCCAATAAGCACCTAAAAAATCTCCCATGGCTATTACGATTTTGGTAACATCTGGTAACTCTTGTTTTAGTTGCGTAAACATACCTGTTATCTTTGGAACAACTGTTGTAAGCATAAAAGCAACCATCAAAACAGATATTATCACGATAAACATAGGGTAAATCAAGGCTTGTTTAACCTTACCAGCTACTTTATCGCCCTCTTCTACAAATCTTGCCATTTCAAAAAGCACTTCACTTAAACTTCCACTCTCTTCAGCTACTTTTATCGACTGTTTATAAAAAGGAGGTAACTCTAAAATCTCTTGAGTCTCCAATGCAACATAATAGCTCTTTCCCTCATCCATACTAGTCTCAAGAGATGTCAAAAAATCAGATAAAACAGGATCTTTTTCATACTGAAGTTTTGCTAAACGGATAACATTTACTATTGGAATACCAGATCTTAGATATATGGCAATATTTCTCGATAGGGATGCTAAGTGTTTGGCGGAGAGTACATGTTTTCGTTTAAAATTGAGCTTATTAAAAAACCCTTCTGATGATTCTTTGATACTATTATAGATAATTCCACGAGAATTTAATTTGTTTTTTGCATCCTCAATGTCAATAGCTTCTATTCTAGCTTTTATCTTGTTGCCACTTCTATCAAATCCAGAATATTTAAATATCAATCTTTAAGCCCTACTCGAATAATCTCTTTTAAAGATGTGTCTCCTGCTAGATAAAAATCTAAAAGTTGCTCATGTATGAGTCTCATACCTTTTTTCTTCATTGCATCTCGTATCTCAAAATCAGTCATCTTATCTTTTAACATAAACTTGACTTCATCATCCATAACAAGAAGCTCTCCAAC
>Ga0256834_1002835_pt1 | contig 10668 bp, 9 predicted proteins | sample 4281140metaG_FD_190536 | JGI IMG/M metagenome (GOLD analysis project Ga0256834, IMG submission 190536) | Hydrothermal vent microbial communities from East Pacific Rise, Pacific Ocean - 4281-140 | ecosystem: Environmental > Aquatic > Marine > Hydrothermal vents | place: Pacific Ocean: East Pacific... | reverse complement strand
TAATCAATATGCCTTAAAATCAAAATTGTATTTAAAAGGGATTAAAGCTGCTTTTGATGAACTTAATAACATCAAAAAAGAGGTGCAATTAGAGTTGGATTTCTAACTTTTGCGTAACATCAGTTAAATAAATCAAAAATAACAAAAGAAGAAAGTCCGAAAGGTTTTTGGAACAGACTATTCGGTAAGTAAAACTATTGCTAACATTTTGTAAACTCAATAAGGTTTCATCTGTTAAACACTAAATTCATTTCTTGTAGCTAGTCCCGTCAAATTTTTAATTTGACTACGTGTTACTCTGATTTGCTAGCAAATCAAAAAGTTTGTCTATGTGGGTTATCATAATTTTGTACTTTTAAAGTCCTTACTGAAGTTTACAGTAAGCGTTATGGGTAAGGTTATTACAATCATCATTAAATATAGCATATTATGACGGAATATTGGACTGGAATATTGGGGGGGTTAATTGGGTCTATTTTGACGGTTCTTATTTCAAAAATGTTAGATGTTTTTCAAAAAAGTAAGGAACATAAATATTCACTTGAGAAAAGTTTTTTCGAGAAGAAACTTCTCGCAGCGGAAGCTACAATAACCCAGTACACTATACTTTCAACATCACTAACAAACCTCTCAGTCCTTTATGAAAGAATTCATAATGAAACTGATGAAATAGAAGAATATCTTCAAGATACATTGTACCAACAAGCAATGCAAAATTTAGAAGTTGCTAATAATGCGTCTTTTATTGTGGCAAATTCAGTTACGCTTTATTTTGACTTAGACGCAAAGTTCAACCAAAATCAAATAATAACTGACTTCTATAATTTACTTGGAGCAATTCAACCACTTACTGACGATTTAAATCAAGCGAACCAATACTATGAAAAGATGAAAGGCACAAACCTTGAAAAGCCTGCTTACACAACCCTAACAAAATCAAATGACCAACTAAATGACTTAATGGAGTCGATTTCTACAAGTTATATAACATTCAACAACCAACTAATGAATGTGGTAAGACAAATAAGAAGCGAGATGAAAAAATTTGAATATTAGATTTTAGCTACAAAGAAAATTTAGCCCCAACCCATAACATTCTGTAAACTCAATAAGGTTTCACCTGTTAAACACCCAATTCATTTCTTGTAGCTAGTCCCGTCAAATTTTTAATTTGACTACATATTATTCTGATTTGCTTAGCAAATCAAAAAGTTTGCCTATGTGGGTTATCAAAATTTTGTACTTTTAAATCCTTACTGTAGTTTACAGTAAGCGTTGTAGGTAAGCTAAATATACTCTTAGTACTAAATGGGATCTTGGGGAACAGAAATATCATCAAGCGACAGTTATGCCGATATATATGGCAGCTTTTTTAGCTATTATGACCTAGGTTTAAGTGTTTCTGAAGTTTCCGAGAAACTAATAGATGAAAATCAACAGATAATTAACGATGAATTAGAAAGTAACAACTTTTGGTTTGCTCTTTCTAGAGCTCAATGGGAATGCAATCAGCTTGACATAAATGTCCTTGCCAAAGTAAAGAAAATTATTGAATCAGGTGCTGAAATTGAAATTTGGAAGCAATTAGAAGCAAGCCCAAATGACATAAAAAAAAGGAATGAGGCATTAACTAATTTTTTGAAAGAACTTTCGAATAAAACTAAAAAAAAGAGTAGTGACGAAAGAAAACATCGCCAACCTGTATATAAAAAAGGCGAGTGTCTCACATTTAAACTTGCAAATGGAAATTATGGCGGAGCCGTAGTATTAGAAGCAATTTACAATACAGAATATGGTCATAACCTAATCGTATCCACAAGGATTAATCAAAAAAAGAGACCTGTAAAAAAAGACTTTGAAAATAGCGAAGTAATATTCTTGAATTTTGGAGATTGGAAAAATAAAGAATGCATCCAATGGTATCTGCCAATAAGACATAGCAAAGTCGCTCACTTAATAGAAAAAATTGACAATATAGAAGTGCAAATAAATTATGATTTAGATAGCTCGATGTATGGACACATTGCTGATTTTGATATTTACATAATTGAAACTTTGAGTAGCCAATTTAAATCAGAAAAAACATCAAAACGCTCAAGTGAAAAGCGATTCTTAAAGGAGCTGACAAAGAAGAATAAATGGAAATTTTGGTAATTTCTTAAACTCCGCCAACCTACAACATTCTGTAAACTCAATAAGGTTTCACCTATTAAACAATTAGTTTATTTCTTGTAGCCAGTCCCGTCAAATTTTTAATTTGACTAAGTGTTATTCTGATTTGCTTAGCAAATCAAAAAGTTTGCCTATGTGGGTTATCAAAATTTCGTACTTTTAAATCCTTACTGTAGTTTACAGTAAGCGTTATAAGCAATTTATTTTATGCAAGACCAAAGCTTTATAGCAAACATTTTTATCCCGAATAAAGGTTTTGACTGGAGGTTAACATCATCACGATTATTGTATGGAAGCTCTGGAATATTAGTGATTTTTGGAATTGTCGTGGGTCAATTGGATTTAAATTATGACCAAAATGAACAAGTGAAAATTGTTTTTTTTGCTCTTATGATATTAGCGTTAATTGGAGCAAGATGGGGAGCAAAAGAGAAGGAGCGGATATTTGGATTAATTGAAGGGCAGCTCGAAATAACAACTTCATATTTAAGTATAAAAGACAAGCGCTATTATTGGGATAGTATTTCTAACTTTTCTTTTAACGTCCTCCAAGTAAAAGGAGAGCCGCTGCACGCTTTAAAAGGTATTTACAAATATTATGGTGGACCTGCATTTTCAGGAGGTGTAAATAACTATATTAAATTTACTTCATCTGGAAAAACAGTTAACATCAAATTTGAGCTTTCCTCTTACTCCCATAAGTTTGAGTTTGAAAAATTATTTAAAGCTCTATTTGTCATCGGTCATATTGAACTGACCAAAACCTACAATGGACTTCATTTGGAATATGAAGAAATACAAGAAATTAAAAAGGAAAGGGCAGAATACTTAACATCCAAAAGCTTATAACACCAACTATAAGCCATAGGGTTTATTCGCTGAAAGTTAAGTTTATCTCATTATGCCAATTCCGCCAAATATTTGCTTTGGGTTGTGACACGTTTTGATTTGTTCCAAATCAAATATCTGCCTTGTGGGTTATCAAAGGGTTTGTGTAACTTAGTCCCTACGGGCTTATAGTCAAGGCCGTTGGCAACCATTAAGATATGGAGTACTCATTAAACAAGGAAGGAACTGAGCTAATAAGTAATATCCTACACAAATATTATAGGATAGATCAACGATTTATTAATCTATTGGTTAATAATGAGATGTGGTTTTCAAATCCAGAAGATTTTAACGACCCATATGATTGTAATTTAACGATTGACTGTGAAAATACTTATGACGAGATATACAATCATTTGAAGAAATTCTCTCAAGAACAGCGCCTAAATCAAACCAATAGAGAAATTCAAGATAGTGCCAAATATTGGTTTAAGAATCCAGACGAGTTAAAAGGATATTTAAGAAAGAATCAAAAAGAAGAATTGGATAGGAAAGGAATCGCTTGCTTTAGTAAATCAGACGAAATATTATTAATGTGGTCTCACTATTCTGATTCACATAAAGGAGTATGTTTGACTTTTAATATATCTAAAGACAACGAATTTTTCTCACTTCCTTTTGTAGTTGACTATCCTGAATTTTATCCGAAAACAAACTTTATCCGAGAAGAAAATCGAAGAATACGTTACAAAAGAATCATTGCAACAAAATCGGTAGGCTGGAAATATGAAGAAGAGATTCGAATATTGAAAGACACAAGGGATCATGGTCAGTCAAGAGGTAATATAAAATTCAATAAAGAATCACTAAGAGAAATTAAATTTGGTCATAGAACTAATCCTAAGGATATTGAAACAATAAAAAAAATTATTTTAAACCAAGGTTACAAGCACGTTAAGTTGTATAAAGCTAAACTAAAAGAAGGAGAATTTGGAATTGATTTTATCGAAATAGGTTGATTAAACGGTTGCCAACAACAACTATATTCCATTGGGTATTACCACCAAATTCTAAGTTCACAATGTTAATCTAGTCCCGTCAAATCTTTGATTTGACTTTGTGGTATTTCTTGATTTGTGCCAAATCAAAGCTTTGCCTCGTTGGGCTATCAAATATTCGTACATTTAAGCTCCCAACGGCAATATAGTCTTGGGCGTTATGGGCAAGGGAAATAGACTATGAATAATTCTTACAGCACTCCTATAGGATTAACCAGTCAGTTTAGTTTTTGTGGCTTGCCTTTTAGGCTTGACACATATGCTGGTTGCGCATTAAGCTGTTCTTATTGTTTTGCTAGAATAAGAGGTGGAAGTGCAGATACAAATAAGATTAGGATTGCAGATAGTCAGAAAATAATAACAAAATTTTTCAACGCTGAACAATCTCCTGAATCAAACACAGGGATAACTTCTGAATACATTAGAAATAGAACCCCTATACATTTAGGAGGTATGAGTGACCCTTTTCAACCAATCGAAGAAAAACAAGAAGTAACTTATAGGGTTCTCAAATATTTATGTCAAATTGAATATCCTATAGTAATTAGCACGAAATCAACAATTATTGGTAAACAAAAGTATTTGGATATACTAAAGACCAATAGAAATTTAGTTGTTCAATTTTCTTTTTCAACTACAAGAGATACGTTAAGTAAAATTTTAGAACCTTATTCTTATGATCCTTCTGAAATACTCAAAACAATTGAATTGCTGTCATCACATAATATTAATACAACAGTTCGGTGGCAACCCTATATACCAAATGTAAGTGAATCATTTGAAGAATTTATATCACGAATATCTTCTACTGGCGTTAAACATTTAGGATTTGAACATTTGAAATTGCCTTTTGAAAAGAATGGAACTTTATGGAAACGTTTGATATCAAATATTAATTTTGATATCAACAAATATTATGAGGAAAATGATGCTAAAATTGATGGGCGAGAATTGATATTGCCACCAGATTTTAAACTTAAGAACGCTAATCAAATTAAGAAATTATGTACTGATAATAATATTTCATTTGGAAGTGCTGACAATGATATTCAATACTTATCTGACTATGACTGTTGCTGTAGCGGAGTGGATCAATTTAAAGGATTTGAAAATTGGAATAAATTTCAAATTGCTCACGCTATAAAAAAATCAAATGGAAATCAAATTACATTTGATTTAATTGAGAATGAATGGTTTCCTAAAGGAGCAATAGATAAACATTTAAACTCTAAATCTCGCATACCGAAACAACTCAAAAATCACAATACAGTAAAACATTACATTATGGACAGATGGGAAAATTTAAATTCCATTTTTAATCCTACAACTTTTTTAGGAGTTAAATTTAGTGGTTTGAGAGACAAGAATGGAATCCGTATATTTGAATGGGAACAAACAAGATGAATTTTATTAATAAAATGTTGAATAATCACAGAACACATTGGCAATGGTATAAAAGCTTTTTTAGTATCACAATTCTAAGATATCTGGTAACGTGGTTTTCGATAGTGCCAGTTTTTGTGAAATTATTCCAAGGTATAAACGAGCCTATAATTATTCAAACATCTGTAACTACTCTTATTAAACTAAACCTTTCATTGCCTTTTAGTTGGGAGGTGTTATGGTTATCATCACTTGCTTTTGTATTTGCTTTGTTATTATATCAAGTAGCTTGTCCTGCATTTATAAAAACATATAATTCTTATGGTGATTACAAGTCATATAAACATTCACCTAGATGGATTATATGGGAAACTCTAAAAGTATTAAATGATAAAAATGAAATAGACAAATTATTTGAAAGATTAGATGAAAAAAAATACATAAATACAAGTACCAAAACCATTTCAAAGAATGAAGTTCTTGTAGAAGAAAAGCAAAGTGTCGCTTATTTTAAATACGGTGATAAAACTTATTCACTAGCACTTCCAAATATTGCAAACGGAAAAATTGATGTGTCTAAGACTGATATTATGGAAAGTGAAATATTTTGGGAAATATTCGGACGTTTTTCATCATCCAAAAAGATAATAAGGCTAATCATTATCGTATTACTTTCAATCAGCGCCTTACTTTTTAGTTATGTTTTAATACAAAATATTTATAGTGGTATATCATATTTTATTTATTAAACCCCAGCCCATAACACTCGCTAAAAAATCATAGCCACCCTGCGGGATGGCAACGCTTTTTAGCGTAACCGTTATGCCTTATTACCAATCACAGCACAAGAAAGCACTTCTTAAACAAGAAAAAGTAATATTCCATATTTTAGGACTATATTTGTCCAGATTAATTTGTCGAAAAATATGGTATCATCGTTTGGAGAATATATAAAACAAAGAAGAACAGAACTTGGTTTCCCTTTAAGAAAGGTGGCATCACATTTAGATATTGACACTTCTACTCTAGGTAAGATAGAAAGAGAAGAGCGTAATTTATCTACTCATCTAGTTCCGCCCTTAGCAGAAATACTAGAAACGGAACAAAAGCAATTACTTAATCATTACTACTCTTCCAAAGTAATAAATGAAATTAAAGATTACCCACAATACAAAGATGTTTTAAGTATTGTAAATGAACAATTAGAACTTTATGTGTCACAGCAAATCCGTCTTTCATTTAAGAAAAAATGGACTGAAAAAGAATTTGAAAATCCAAATGCAAAATTAAGGGTCGCTACAATGTTTTCTGGCATCGGAGCAATTGAATATGCTTTTAAAAGGCTTAATCTTGATACTGAAATAATTTTTGCAAGCGATATTGATAAATTTGCAAAACAAAGCTATTTTGCTAATTACGATATAACGGAAGAAAACTGGTATAGCGATGTAAGAGATATTAACGGACGTAAATACAAAGGTCAGGTTGATTTACTTGTTGGTGGAAGTCCTTGTCAATCGTTTTCTATGGTTGGTAAACGAAAAGGATTTGCTGATACAAGGGGAACTTTGTTTTATGACTTTGCAAGAGTTGTTAAAGAAAGTCAGCCTAAAGTATTTATTTTTGAAAATGTTAAAGGACTCATAAACCACGATAAAGGAAATACTTTCGATACAATTAAAGCCACCTTTGACGAATTAGGCTATAAATATTTCTACCAAGTGTTAAACGCCAAAAATTATGGAGTTCCACAGCATAGAGAACGAATTTTTGTAATAGGCTTCAAAGACCAATCAATAAATTTTGAGTTTCCTGAACCAATTACATTGGAATCGAAAATGCAAGATTTCCTTGAGGATTATACAGACAGCAAATATTACTTAAAAGAGAAAGGAATTAAGTTTGTAACAAGCTCTAAAAACCGAAAAAAAAGATACACTCAGATTAATGGAGATATAGCAATATGTCAAAAAGCTAACCAGCAATTTAACTGGCACGGTGATTTTGTTTTTGAAAGCAAAGAACAATCAGATTTTGACGAGTTAATATTTGATGTAAATGACGTTGAAGAAAAATACTATTTATCTGAAAAAGTAAAAAAATATGTTTTAACAAGCGGTACTAAAAACTTTAAAACAACCATAAAAACTGATTTAGAAATTGCTAGACCACTACTCCAATCTATGCACAAAATGCATCGTGCTGGAGTTGACAACTATGTAACACATAACAAAGGTCGAATAAGAAAACTGACACCAAAAGAGTGTTTGCGTTTAATGGGGTTTAGAGATGATTTTAAACAAGAAGTAAGCGATACCCAAATGTATCGACAAGCAGGGAACAGTATCGTTGTTGATGTACTTATTGCTCTTTTGAAACAAATGGACATAACAAAATTTGCAGAAAACAATGGAAATTAAAATATTAAACAACGACTACAAAGTATTAGATGCTAAGGAAAAAATAACAATTGCAGATTCTTTTGTTGTTAGGCAAAATAAAATTGGAGGAGGAAATGGAGAAGCAAAACTCTATGTAGGAAATGAAAATGATGAGATGAGAGGTTTTTTTGGTAATTCAGGTTTTACCATACCTTGCTTTCTTCTAAAAAAGGATTTATTAAGTTACTTAGAAGAGACAAAAGTAGAATATTTAAATCCTGAACAGCCATATATTAACAAGGATATATTACCTAATTTATGGAATGACCGATTTGCTAAAATAAATTCATTACCCGACAAAATAGAGTTTGAAATTGTCGAACAAACACAAATAGCAGGACCAAGAATATATGTCAAATCAAATGATATTGCATACAAACTAATAAGAGAGTTATCTCTTCCAAACATTACCTATATTTCCGTAGTTAAGCTTGCAAATAAAGAAGGGAAATTAATTTACTATTTCAGACTATTTGCTGACTATTTCGGAAACGTGAAACATCCGTATATTATTGAAAAAGAGCAAAAGGAAATTGAAAAAATAGAAAATTCAGAAGAAAAATTCACATTATCAAGAGCAAGAGTTGGCCAAGGAAAATATAGAACTGAATTGCTAAAACTAAGTCCATTCTGCCCAATTACATTAGTTTCCGATGATAGATTATTAATTGCCAGTCACATAAAACCTTGGGCGAAATCAAATGATTTCGAAAAGACTGACCCTTTAAATGGATTTATGCTTACTCCAACATTTGACTTTTTATTTGATAGAGGATTTATGTCATTCACAAATGATAAGAAGACAATACTATCACCCTTCCTATCTAATATGACCTACTCAAAACTTGGAATATCTGATAATAAAACATTCTCACACCTTCCGATTGATGGAAGAGAAAATTATTTGGCTTATCATAGAGCTGAAATATTAAAAAGGTAGAACAAGGCATAACAATCTGTATAGTGCATAGCACCCTACGGGATGCTACGACACCATACAGTAAGCGTTGTAGGGCATTTATGGTAATTATGAAATTATTCACAACCTTATTATTCTTTATTTCTTTTAACTGCATAGCTCAGGATGACTATGCAAATTCTGCTTGTAAAAAAGTAATTGATTCGCTGACAAATAAAGAAGTTTATAAAGTTGCAGATGAAATGCCAAAAATTGAAGGTGGGATGAGGCAACTTTATAGACAAATGGCAAAAATTATAAAATTGCCAGCAGAATTGCCTATTTACGACACAAAAGTCATCGTGGCGTTTATCGTTGAAAAAGATGGTCGAGTGACAGGAGAAAGAGTAATTAGAAATATAGCGGGAACGAACATTGGGCAAGAATTATTAAATATGGTCAGCCAAAATAAATGGAATGCCGGAAAATGTGATGGCGAATCAGTTGCTGTTATTCAAATTTTACCAATGATTATTGACCATAAATAAGTAAATGGGAGCTGAATATTATTAACGACCCTACAACATTTTGTAAACTCAATAAGGTTTCATCTGTTAAACACTAATTTTATTTCTTGTAGCTAGTCCCGTCAAATTTTTAATTTGACTACGTGTTACTCTGATTTGCTTAGCAAATCAAAAAGTTTGCCTATGTGGGTTATCAAAATTTTGTACTTTTAAACTCCTTACTGAAGTTTACAGTAAGCGTTGGCTGCCATGCTGCATGGCTAGGCAGACAGCTCATTGAATTAGCTCATCAAAACAAGCCAATCTCATGGCTTTTCACCTCTCTTCTTCACGGAAAACTTAGATTGTGCAAGAGGACTTTTCGCCAACAAAAGACGTATCATAAACCACCAATTCATGACTTAATTTCTCTGCCTTACGGACTCTTGGATTGTGCAGAAATTCCAATAGCTAGCACATTGTTCAACTAAATTGCATACTTGGACGATTCGCCCGCATGTCTGCTAGAGGAAGAAGCTATGTTCACCTCAAAATTTCAACAGCTTCACTCTAAAAATCAATCAAGAAAATTGACTTTCAGGATGGCGGAGAATAATACGGCAGCCAACAATGTGTAAGAAAAAATGCCGTTATCCAGTCGCCTAAGTTTTTGAAAAGTTAGTGGGTTATCCCACTATTTTTGCTTGTGGTTATCTGAAAAGGTAGGCGTAAGTTCAGTTACACATAACCTGAAAAGGGGAAGTTACTTATTTGGTGATTTGGGTAAGGAAAGTCCACAAAAATTGCTACCTTCATCACTTTAATGCAGGGTAAGGCACTTTTCTTACACTAGCGTTGTAGTGCATTTGACAAAAACTGAAACAATTGAAATATAAATAATGATGAAAAAATTAATACTTCTAACATTCGTAATCTTTTTAGGAACAAAATCTTTTGCCCAAGAGATACAAACAGATTCATATACAATTCAACGATTAATAATATATAATGCAAGTGGCGAAATTTTGTTGGAAAAGCATAAAAATGGATGGATGACACCAGCATTGAGACATAACTCAAAAATGACTACCAATGAAGGATTAAATAATTTGGCTTCTGATTTTGGACTTAAAATTTCTTCACCAAAACTTATGGGGATTTTTATGTTTATTTCTAATTATAAACCGCAATCTTCTTTTCGGCAACATTATGTTTCGAAATTAGTGGATGGAGAATTAGTATTACCAAAGGGAAAACTGGATGCGAAATGGTTTTCACCTCACGAAGTTATAGAAATAATGTCTTTACCAGATGCAAAATTAATCTTTGCTGTTAGAGATATGACTGACCAAATTTTGAAATATCCTGAAATAATTTGGGGC
>Ga0256834_1002834_pt1 | contig 10669 bp, 12 predicted proteins | sample 4281140metaG_FD_190536 | JGI IMG/M metagenome (GOLD analysis project Ga0256834, IMG submission 190536) | Hydrothermal vent microbial communities from East Pacific Rise, Pacific Ocean - 4281-140 | ecosystem: Environmental > Aquatic > Marine > Hydrothermal vents | place: Pacific Ocean: East... | reverse complement strand
AAAGTCGAATTCCTTCAAGTTCTGCTTTAAAAATTGTGTCAAACTTTACAGATTGATCATGGGAAGTTCTCCCGCTTATTTTTTCAATAAAAGCTATAGAACTCACCCCTGTTTTATGATCAAAGCTTGCGTCAGTAAGATATATCCCTATTTTTTCAGCCATAACTACCCAATCACATTTTCTTCAAACCATTTAGAGGTCTCTGATCTAACAGTCTTAGTCAATTTAACGCCGGTAGTATAGGCGTCGAGCCCCTCCTGCATAGAGGCCTTTAACATAGTTATTAGACCATTCCTATGCTTAGATAAGTAGGGGTGGTCTACTTGACCGGGATCACCCATTAGAACAAGCTTACTGTTTCCACCAAGTCGAGTTCCGATAAGTCGAACAATAGTGTTTGGAGCATTTTGAACTTCGTCAAAAATTACGAACTTGTTTTCAATTGTGATACCCCTTGCACTTGAGATATCCAAAAACTCAATCCCATAGTCTCGAATAATAGATTCTGTCATTTCATTTTTTTGCATAGTCAAAACATTATCTTTTTCAAGGCCTGTCCGATTTTTTGTGATCCGCTGGTCGGCTATAAAGTTAATAGCACTATACAAAGGCAGGTTGAAGCGATCAAGTTTTTGCTCGTCATTCCCTTTTCGATACCCGAGTGCAGAAAACTTGTCTTCGGCATTTACTGTAAAGCGCATATATACAATACCATTAATTGGTGAGTTTTTACTCTTTACACGCCGCATTCCCTCCTGAAGAGCCAAAAGAGTTTTTCCGGATCCGGTAGAGCCGGACACAGTTAGAATATTGAAACTTGACGCTAGAGCATTAAGATAGAACTTCTGCTCAATGCCAAGAGGCTTAATTTCATACTCTCGATATTCCTCGTCCCCGACCTCAATCATATCTGTTCCGTCAACCATATAGTAAGCACGGTTTCCGGTTTCTCTATTGTCTTTATCCACAAAAGTGACATAAAGCTGAGTCCATTTTCTTAACCCTTCAGCAATCTTACTTCGATTTTCCTCGAAATCCTCTTCTGTTATACTTATTCTTGAAGTAAAATCAATATCGTCAAACGACTCTATAGAATCCCAATGAATACTATCAGCTTTTAGCCCTTGAGACATTGCAATAAATTTAAAAGAAATGTCGTTTGTAATACATGTCATACCATAAGTTTGAGTAACTTCACGAATTTTTGCGTCATTGGAAGACTCTGATTGTAATGTTTGCTTTTCGTAGTTTGTCCTAACAATAACATGTAGTGTCAGATTCTCGTTATCAATAGCGAATTTAACCTTATAAAAAGAATCTCCGAGTTTTTTGTTTTTGAGTTTTTTTCCATTTTGCCGGAAAGCAGAATCTCTCATACCTCTGAAAAATTCCCTTGCAGAAACTGCAACCTCTGTTTTAAGAGAGGTTTTATGCTTATCTAGCTCTGCAATAACAACCTCTGTAATATAAATTTTATTTTTACCATTCTCACTTAGTTTTATTAGATTGTAAGGGTTATCAATAATAACACTTGTATCTATCATAAATTTCTTTGACAATATCTTGTCCTCCGTGGTTATCTTAATTAAGTTGATAACGTTAAACTTAATATGATATAAGTGTATCATAGAAATTTTAATTTAACAAGAGTCTATTTGGATTTAAAGTAGTTTTTAGGAGGGGAAAAGCCGAAAATAAGCGTCCGGCTTTAGTTGAGGATTTTAAAAAAGGTATTCTAAGCCAATATTAAGCTCGTGATTTCCTTGGTTTTTCCCGTTGAGCTGAGATCCATTATCTTGCCCCACAATATCATATTTAAAATCATAGCTTTTTTGGGTATAGCTATATCCCGTGTTAATAAGAAGCCCTTTTACCGGTGTGTACCATTTTGCACCAGCACCAATACTAATTTCGAAAACAGAAGTGTCGTCAGAAAACTTACCTTTAAAATTCCCTTTCTCAACATTTCCACTTGCAAATCCAATAGTGCTTGCGTTTGTAGTTAGGTCAAAAACTTCACCTTCATTAAACTGCTTCCCAAGTCCTGCTCGGAAATCCATTTCAAATTTAACAAGCCCATTAAGTTTTTTACCTGAGAAAACTTTTGCTCCGACGCCGGCTACCGCTTCATTGTACTTTTCTGAATCATGAACTTTTCCATAAACATATACAGAAGAAGAGATTTTGCTTGGAAGCTCTAGGCTACTAATTCCGTATTTAACCATAATATGCTGAGAGTCTCCCCCAACAACATTTTCAAGAGCTTCAGTACCATAAATTTTATCGTCGTCAACCATTGAAAAACCTGTGCTTACTTCAATCATGTCCTGATTAGAAGCACTAACCAGTCCGCTCACCATAACATAAGTTCCCGCCATTGCAAGAAGTCCAAGTACCGCTGTTGTTGTTTTTTTCATTGTCTATCCTTTTCTTTTCGATTAATTTATAACAGTATAGCATATAAAATCTTAAAGGATCCTGAAAATAACCTACTTTCGTGTATAGTTTTGCAAATATCTTAGAGATTCCTCATATCCGGCAATAAAAAGCTTGTTAATGCTCTTAAAATCAAACAATCCAAATTCCCCAGCTCTCTTTAATGGAATATGAATATCGCTCAATTCTCTTGAGTGGATCATATTTGATCGGAGCATTATAGTGAAGCCAGCCTTCCAAACCTCAAAGGCCCTCATATTTTTAGGTTGCTCAAAGAAGTTTACATTAATAGATATGTTTTTACTAAATCTTTTACAAAAATTCTTAGTTGGAAGGTTGTCGCTATGTCCACCGTCAATATAATTATTCTCGCCAATTTTTATTGGAGGAAACAATCCTGCTATAGAGGAGCTTGCAATCGTAGCTTCGAGAAGATTCCCGCTAAAATATTCCGGTTCTCCTGTTTTTAGATTAGTCGCACAAATTTCAATAGGGATTTCTTGTTTTCGGTCAATCAGAAATTCCCTTAAAGACTCTTTAATATTAGAAAGTGTGCCCGGTGAGGATAAATCAAAGTGCAAAAGATCCTTGTATGAGAAGCTTTTAACTAAAGATAAGATTTCTTCAATTGTTCCTCCGTGACCATATAGCAGTGCTACCATAGCTCCTCCACTGGTTCCAGAAATGGCTTCTATTTCATAACCTTTCTCCTCCAAAGCTTTTATGGCACCAAGGTGAGCTACTGCTCTCACACCTCCGCCTGATAATGTTAGGCTTATCTTCATTGTGAATCTCCTTTTTTTTATTTATTATATCATTAATATATATGTTTTTCTTTTTATCTTCCAACACCGCCAACAACCTTTATTGGCACGAAATTCAAAACTAATTGTTTCTTAAGGATTTATATGATATAATCTATCCATTAGTTTAATATCAAGGAGATTTAATGATTTATCCCGCACTTGTAGCCAAATCTTTTGGCTTTATTCAACAGAGTGGCAACAGCCCAACAAAATCAGCAGGGGACTCCTCTGTTATGAGAGTCCAGTTTGATAATGGTGAAATTGCTGACGTTTCTTTTCTCCCTACGGACAAGGATCTATCTTCTCTAGGGGATTATATTAATGTAAAAGCAACCAGAGCTGTGAAGGAAAATAAAGTTAAGACCCTTATGTCTGAGCTTATGTTTTCTAGTGATCCTCTCCATGCTGAATATATATCGAAAGAAGAGCAGCAGTTTCAAGGAAAACCAAATGCGAAACAATTAGCAGTTGAATCGTTGGCTCGAAAGGTAATCTTTCAAAAGAATTTAATTCGCCCAGCCTCAATTATTCGCTGTGCTTTTGCCCAAGATAAATCTGGTGGTTACAACTCAAAATCTATCTATGTTGAAGAAGATAGTAACACTGGCGAAAAACAATATTCAAATGCAGGGATCTATTCCCATGCTCTACTTGATAATCAGATCCCTATTGAAATTAAGCATATTAGAAAAGGCAACAGAGATCATGTTGGATACTTATCTATTCAGACGTCTCTACTTATTTCAAAAGGTCAAGTATTCGCTATAATTGACCACCTTATCAGGACGCTTGAAAAAAAAATGTTTTTCCCGACAATCCAGCCCACTCAAGATCTGACTCAGGAGGTTAGAGCGCTGAGCTCTGTGTTAAGTTCCGCAAAGGAGCAGAAAAATTCTCAAGAGGCTATTTCCATTTTACAAAACTTGAAAAATCTCTTAAATCTCGATAAAAGACATTTTAAAGGTTTGTCTCTTTCTCTCCCCTTTTTAATAACCCTAGAAGATTTCAAGACAAGAATTAGTCAGGTTGAAGAAAATAAGGGGAAATCACCGGTTCAAGCATTTCGAGACGCGCTGGTCAACTTGAATTTTTCAAAAGAAAATCCTGACGCAAAAAAGGATATTAAAAGGTTTCTTCTCACAAATTTTCTATTACCAATGATAAAAGGAGGTATTGATCTAGGTCTTCAAGCTGTTTACAATCTTCCACCGGCAACAATCGACAAAAAGAGTTCAAGCTGGGGGTTTATGGTCAACAATGTAGACTTTAAAAAGCTGACATTTTCGAAAGACTCACAGCTTCAAATGTTTGAGGCATGTGAGAAATATGTTTTAAATGGGAGAATGGCATGAATTTAAAAGAGTCTTCAAGCCACGGGTTTGAATACTATATAGGGATAGATCAATCAATTGCTCATTCAGGTATTTGTGTCTTAAAGGCTGGTCATAAAAAAGAAGACGACTTTAAGATCGAGGAGGTCTTTGGAATATCTACTCACCCAAGTTCTTTTTTTGAACACCGGGTTATACTGATTAAACAAAAAATAGAGGAAGTGGTAGATAAATATAAATCAGACATTGGGGATAATCTCTTTGTAGCTATTGAGGGCTTGGCTTTTGCCCCAAAAAGAGGAAATAATATAACCATGTTGTATGGGCTCTTCTCCGTAATCCTTGTCATGCTTGAAGAAAAAGGAATTCCATATAAAGTGATCACCCCTTTGTCGTTAAAAAAATCTTACACGGGCTATGGAAAATCTAAAAAGCCAGAAATGTTAGCCGCTACAAGCCCTGGCGTAATCTCGGAACTTTCTGAAAAATCAAAAGTCAAATCAACAATTAAAAAATTTGAGGATATTATTGACGCATTTGCTCTTGCGAGTGTTTCCCACAATGAGCAATATAAAGTTTAAAGAACTTCTTCAAAAAATAATGACTCTGTGAAGTTTTTCACATGAGTTCTTGAGTTTTCTGACATAATTTCGAAATGGATAAAAATATCGTGATTCATTCCTTCAATCCTTTTAACAACGCTATACAATGCCTCGTCGTCAACATTTAAAAGTGTGCAAATACAATAGGTTTTATCTCCATATCTTAAGACTGTAAATTTATCTGATTTGCGGAGTAGTCCCTTTACAGCAACCTTGCTTTCCGCCTCAAACATTATAATGCCAATCCCTGATCCGTAACGCTTTTTAAGCTCAAGCATTTCCTCAAACCACAATTTTATTTTATTGGAGAGGTACTCTGTTAATTCTCTCCTCTCCTCCGTCTCATTAACCATTAACGTCTCCTAATAGGTATGCATGTGATAGAGGATAGAGCATTGAGGATTCCCTAATAACGTCTCTAGCTGTTTGATCAGCCCCTTTGCAAATTACATATGCTGTATAATAAGAGTCGCCATGAGAGAAGGTTCTTACCTCGTTTGGATAGGATATAATCCCCTCAAGCCCAGAGGCACTCTTATCTGTCCCTATAATAATAACGTCCTCTATGCGCCGATCCTTATATTCTTTTGCCCACGGCATAATTTGACTATTTATAATATTGGTGACTTGTGGGTTCATAACATGTGAAGCGCTATTTTTCTGTAGTGTATCTTTTAGCATTTATAATCTCCTGATTAATCTTATATTAAAATTATAGCCTATTTAAATGTCTCAATCAAGTATTTTTTCTATTTTAAACTATATTACAGGCTAACACTTTAAAGTTTCATACTATTAAAGTTAATTTTTTACACAAAGGCTCTATTATGAAAAAACTTCTACTGTTCGCTATTCTGGCTATCACACTATCCGCTAATCAAACTTTAACAGAGTCTCGATACGCAGATAATATCTTAAAAATCTGGGCACAAGGGCAAACCTCTAAAGGTGAGGCTATTATGACATTTATGGTTAATCCTAAAACTGGATTTATCGACCGCTGGATTACATACAAAAAAACCAGTAATCGAGATTTTGTTTCCAATGTTAAGAAATTCCTTGACAAAATTGCGAACACCCAAGTTGGTTCCCCAACAAACTCTTCTACCCCGGTTCTCGTCCATGTCATTTTAACTGGACAAAACAATAGCTAAGTGGAAACTACTCCGCTTAGTCAGCTTTTTAAGCTCTTACTCCTTTATTCGCTTGGTTTTTTAGTTTTTTATGGTATAATACTTTAAAAATAAAAAGAGGGCGGAATCTATATGAAATTTTTACTACTTATCTCACTTTTCATGTTTAACCTATTGGCAGCTCCTTTCGCACAAAATGAAATCAATGACGCAGCTTTTACGGATAAATTTATAAAAGGTATCTTTTCTGAGTTTGAGGAGCTAACCGGTCAGAATCTTGTTATTAAAGATATCCGTGCGGACAAACACTTAAAATCAGCCATTTATAACCTTTATTTTAATGGCAAAAAGAAAAAGATTCCACTTTACAATGAAAAGACAAAAGAAAGGGAGCTAAAAGAGGTTTATATTCCAAACTACAGAGAAGCTCTTGTTGACCTTGGAAAAACTGATACCCTTTACTCTGCATGGATTGGTCTCTCGATTACACATGATAGGCTTATGCGCTTTGATAGCTCCGCAAAATATTCACGGGAGTCCCTGCAAAACCTTGTTAATAGATATCACCCGAGATTTTTGAAGATTTTAACAAATAATAAAATCTGTTATGGATATATGCTTTCAATAAGATATTATAAAAAATATAACAAAGATATGAAAAAATATTTAACAAATCTTAAGCATGGATATTCTCAATGTAAGAACACTGACCCAAAATGGGTTAGTCAGGCAATCCTTCATGAATATGTTGAACGGAAGTCTTATGAAACCTTACGAAAACGGAGATCAAAGTAATGATAAAAGTTGGTTTAATAATTATCTTCCTGGTATCAGCCATTTATGCCAAAAATAGCTTATCTTATGTTGATTCATTAAGGGTTGAGGCTAAGCCCCAGCCATATTATGATTTTGGAGTGCAAGGTAAAGAATATAATATTACAGAGCCGGATATGTACCAAGTTATTCTAGAGGGGGTCTCGGAATTTCAAACAGAGGAGAATATTCAAAAGATCCGAGCGAGGATTAAAGAGATTGTGTCTGAGCGTGCTATCTTTAAAACAGATAAAAGTTCTTGCTCTGTTAATAAAATCTCAAAATGGGAAAAGGATTATTTTACTTACAAGAGCGACGTAGTAAATCCTATGGGCAGAGTTATCTCCAAGAAAGGTGAGAAAGCCTTGACTCCCCCTTTAAAAATGGAAAGATTTTTATGTTTTATTGACGGAAAAGACCCTAAAACAATCAAGGATCAGGTTGAATTTTTCCAAAATAAAACAAGTGGACAGTGCATTTATGCAGCTTCAAATATCGACGTTCGAAAATTGTGGAAGTCTTTCCCTGGTCTAGATTTTTATCCGTCAAGCGAAGAACTTCTGACCCGATTCAAAGTTCCGTGTGCCCCCTCTATTGTTCGTATGAGAGGCTCAGAAACACAACGAGAAACATTCTCGATTAAACAATTTAAGAGGTAGCGCAAAATGAAATTATTACTATTGGCAATATTCCTTTCTGTTTCAGCCCTAGCGATTACAGAAAATGAATTAAGTTCAGCTGTAACCATAAACGAGAAAAACACACCATCTTCGGGAGAGGAGGTTGAGGCAAGTATTAACGTAGACGGATTCTCTGCCCCGGGAAGCCCTTCTGAACTTGAAATAAATGAGAAGCAGGGAAAAATATTGAAATATCCACTTCTTGACGTTATTGCAACAACTCAATGGTCTGCTATAATGAGGGAGCTTGAGATCACAATGGATTTAGGAGCTTGCGGAGAGGGCTTAAAATATGCAATAGGTCTTGACTCTGAAATGATTGAATTTGTAGGATATTATGAGAGGGTAGACAAGCCATTAAATTTTACATTTGCAGGCATGTCTCTTGACGGAAATATTGTTAAATCAAATACAGCCCGCGAGTCCTCTGCGGCTGACGATTCTCCACGAGCACAAACAACAAACTCTCATTTTATCAAGCTTCCAATCCTTGGCATGATTTTCAAGAAGAAACTATCCTTCTGGTGTCTTCAGGAAGGGATTTTAGAAATGCCCTATATATCGGAATTTGAAATAACTTATAAGCATGATTTTATGAATTATAAAATGATTCCTCAAATGATTGCCATGTTCTCTCCAGACACATTAATCTCAACGGTCTTTGATTGTGCAGCCACTATCTCGGCCTCTATATTAAATGGGAATGCCGCGGTTTCAGAGGCTGCGTTTAAGGATTTTGAGCAATTTGAAAGTACAACCGAGAAAATGGTATCCGACATGGACTATAATGGAGATATGGATTTAATGGATAGAGTTAAGTCAGACACAAAAAGCATTTTAGACGGAGTCAGGAATACCCTATATTATATAGATGGCTGTAATGGTTTTAGCCCGATTGGAGGGTATCAAAGCGGAATGGATCCGCTTACCGAAGGGCATAATGATTTTCACGGTATTATGAATATCTTAATGGGAGCTTCTCTGGCCACGAACTCCGAGACTTTTAAAAAACAAAGCAATTTTACATATTTGCCAACCTCTGGAAATAAAAAGCAGCCTGAGCCGGTCGATACTATGTGTCACCCTGCATATTTCCCTATGCCGATCCCTTCACAGTTTGTCCTTCAGGAAGCATACCCTGTTGTGGGTGAAACAAAGGAGGTAGGTCAGGACGGAATAACAGTTTCCACAGCGAAAAATGTTCCGGGTGCTGAGGGTGTTGTCTTTGTTGTGTGGGAACGTCGAGACTACTATGCTTTTGCCTACGAGTGCCCTGGTAGCGGTAAGAAAAAATAAAAGGAGAAAAAATATGTTTATAAAGTTTTTGTTATTAGGTTTTATTGTCTCTTTTGCCCAAGCATTTGACGCACGAGACTATGCCGGAATTATGGACTCCCATATAGGGAAGGATAACATTGAAAAAACCAAGGCAAATACAATTGCTGAATTTGGATCTTTAAAAAACAATGTTAATCAAGATTTTGCAGACGAATTTATTAAAAAGTATAAAGCAGGATTTTCTGGTATGGATTACAAGGAAGCAAAAGGATATCTTGAGACATTTTACCGACCAAATAACTTTCTAACAAAAGAGGAAGCTGACATTCTTATAGATTTTGTTTACAGTAGCAAGCAAGCAAGTCAAAAATATGGTCAACTATATTTATTATATTTTTTCTCAGAGGCCGTCCCTCGAAGCTCTGTTGCTAATGTTTTACTCTCTGTATCACTACTACAAGAAGAAGGATTCAAAATTAAAACCAAGCAGTATCTAACAGGCCCCTCGGATAATATTCAGAAATATTTATTTGGGTGGAGAAAATTTATAGACACATATCCATTACAATATCAAAGTAATGTTGCAGAAAATTTTAAACTAAAGTTTGACCCACGCTTCTTTAAAGTTTATGAAGTTGAAAAAGCTCCTGCAATGGCATTGGCAATATGCCAATCTGATTTTCCAGAGCCAAAAACTTGCAAGGTTGAATTTTTGATTAGAGGTGACGTATCTTTACTGGATTTCTTAGATAAAGCTTCTCAAATTGATAAAAAATATCTTCCTCATAAAAAAATGCTGGAAGCGCGTGGAATTTATAAAAAAGAGGTGAAAGAATGAAAAAAGCAATTTTAATACTGTCCTTGTCTATACTTGTGTTTGCTGCAACTGAACCGGCTAACCCTCTTTTTATGGACGATACCGCTGCACCAATTACAGTTAATGGTGGCATTGAGTCTGGTTCCGGAAAAGATCTTATAGCTGAAGATAATCTTCAAAAGAAAGATATTGCTGTAGGAGAAGTCGTCTCAAATAATCTTGGTAAAAGTAGGATAGATATCTTCAAGGACGAGTCTGGAAATATTGTCATATACAATAAAGACGGGTCACTTTTTGATATCAACGACGTTGATCCCGACGATTTAGATAACTACAACGAAATCGCTGACATATATAAAGATTCTGTCAACGCTATTCAAAAAGACGACGACAACGTCTCTGTTGCTGATCTAATGCGCCAAAATAATGAAAGCTATCAGCTAAAAAAGCAGCAAATAACCAATGCTAATAATATGTTTGGATCAGTTGAGGAGTCAAAAGATTTCTTTCTAAGCAAGAGATCTCCATTATCCTCCGCAAACTCGCTTCAAGGATCGTTCACAAGTGACTCTAAGGAGTTGAGAAAAAAAATGGAGGAAGGCGAAGTTCTTACAGAAGCTGAAATGAACGAGCTTAATGCAACTGAGTTTTATAGAGAAAATCTCTCTCAAAATCCAGCATACGACAGGCAAAAAAACATTAAAGACGGCAACGCGGGACTTCTATCAGAAGCATATAAAGATCTCTCAGATCTTCAGGATATCACTACGGC
>Ga0256834_1002833_pt1 | contig 10672 bp, 9 predicted proteins | sample 4281140metaG_FD_190536 | JGI IMG/M metagenome (GOLD analysis project Ga0256834, IMG submission 190536) | Hydrothermal vent microbial communities from East Pacific Rise, Pacific Ocean - 4281-140 | ecosystem: Environmental > Aquatic > Marine > Hydrothermal vents | place: Pacific Ocean: East Pacific... | reverse complement strand
TAGTAAGTATGCAAGATTAAAAAATTATGCCAAAGACAAAGAGATTTCTCTCAATAAGCTTTTTGATGAGTTTGCTACTATTGCTTTAACGCAATATGATGCAAAAGTAAGATTTGATTTGATGGCTTCAAAAGGTAATAAAGCCAGAGGATTAGAACTACTTGATAAACTAGATAGGTAAGACCCGTATCTTGTCATCGAGTTGTTCTTTTAACGTACTCTCAATAGAAAAAAGTGTTCCTGTACTGGAACTTGCACAGCCATCACATGCACCCAAATAGCGTATATAGATATCTATGTTTTCTCCATTTTCTTTGACATCAAGAATCTCTATATTTCCTCCATCCATAATAAGAAACTCTCTAATAGAATCATCGACTACTTTGTCGATGGCTATGGTTTTCTCTTTTGTACTCATCTGCCTAAATGGAATGTTAGGTATATTCTCTTGTACTTTCTTTTCTTCTGCAAACACTTTATTTTGTACCACTAAAAGTGATTCTAGCGCTTCACGACATTTTGTATCTGAGTATCCTGCTTTTGTGTAATCTGTCAAGGCTTTAAGTGTTTCAATTTGGTGAAGCTTGATGCTTTCTTTTATTGAATCTAAGTGCATAGGGGTGTCTTTACATGGGTAGGTGAGTTCTTCTCTTCCTAAGGCATCTTTATAGTATGTTTTGGCTGCTTGTTTTACAGCATCAAGTGCCAATGTAATGACATAGGCTTCACACTCAGGTAGTGCAGGGGTAGTAGGGTTGTCACGTAAAAAGCGTTCAAGACCTTTATAGGTCATGGTTGTGGCTTCTTGGACTGTTTTATTTTTACAAAGTAACGCCAACATATCACAGGCTGCAATAAGTGCAGGGGAGCCAAAGTGTAGGTAACGTGCTAAAACAATGGTGTCATCTTGAGGATTTACAGCCCAATAAAGGATAATTTTTTCACCTATGGCTTCACTTCCATAGGCATAGCTAAACAATGTGGCATCAAGTGTAGTAGCTTCATCTTGGGAAATAGCTCCTGCATGTTTCGGATCACCTATAAACATAGCTACTTTGATACCATAATCATTTTTAAAATTCATGAGTTGATTCATTTGTAACTCCTTAGCGTATAGTTCTACTTTATCAAGCTAAGCTAAAAGTAGCCTAAAAGGTATAGTTGATAAAGACTCTCATATGATTGGCATCATCCTCACCTAGATTTGTAGCATTGATATGTGATGCAATAAGATGTGTTTCTATGTTTTTACTTAAGCTATAGGCTACTACAAGGTCTGTCTCTGTGGCTTTTTGATTGGCTTGGTTTTGTAGTGTGGCATGACCCAGTGAAATGCTAAGTCCATCAGCACCTATAGAAGAGACATCCCATTCCACCCCTATATTGCTCTGTGAGCCATCTATCCCAGCATTATCGGGTATGAGGTACTCAGAATTTGAAAAAAATGGTCCTCCACCAAAGCCAGAAAATGCTGCATTTCCCTGCATTTTATTATAGGCTGCACTGAGAGATAGTCCTATGGCATCAAAAGTAATACCCGCACTCACACCAAACACAGAAGCGTCTTGCCCTGTTGTGTAGCTTTGATGGGCATATTGTACGCCTAGTGAGTAGTTCTCTTTTTCGTAACTGGCTTCTACATAGGCTATGGCATCAACTTGGGCATTTTTTATACGGTAATACCATGCTGTGAGCATCACATCTTCCAAGCCTTCATACGTGACACCTAATACTTGCATGTTTTCATTGCCATTGATAGGTGTAAACTTGTCTACAACATCTGCATCTACGCCAGCCATTTTTTGAATTTGTCCTAAAAAGAGTGTGGTATCTGGTATATCTTTGTTTTCCAAGATATACGCTTCAAAGGTATTGGGTACCATGCCTATATCATCCATTTGTGCAAAAGGAGTTTCTATTTCTTGACGACCTAGTTTTATATATGTCTTTCCAAAGTCTATTTGAATGTATGCTTCACCTAAAATAGCATAGGAGTTTGCCACTTCCCCTCTAAAAGGTACCAGTCCTCTATTATCGCTAGAACCCAAAGCATTAGATGCATAAAAACTACTCCCTAAAGAGATGCCATAATAGCTATGCGTTTGTAGTTGTAGTTTTCCACCTATGGCACCATCTTCAAAAGTTTTATCACTTTTGAGTGCATGACGCTCATAGGCACTACGTATATAACCATTTACTGTTTTTATAAAACGATTTGTTTCTGTTTCTAGTTTTTCTGTTTGGAGCGTTTTTACTTGAAGTGTTTCTGGTATCATATTGCCACCTGCATAGGTAGTAAGACTCATTATCATTAGAGCTGTTGTGCTTAGTACTATCCTATTCATTATATTTCCTTTTGTATATGTATTTATTGTATGCTAGTATATGTTGATACGTTAGTTTTTTTCTACTTCTATCTTTTCTACTTCTATACGTTTGGCTTCATCTGCACGAACTGCAATAAGTGTAGACCCTACGAGTATTTCCATAGTTTGCTTACCGATTGAACAGCCTTTAACTGTAAGTTCTTCACCCCGCATCACACCAAAAGAGGTGAGTCTATCTTTGAGTGCCTTGTCTGCATGTATCTTTACTATCGTAGCGGTGTTGCCTTTTTCTAAATCTATTAAATGCATCTTAAACTCCTAATGCTAATGTAACGTGGTACGCGATAAAAGAGAGTATCCAAGCACTGGCACTCGTCATAACAAAGAGATACACTAGGTATTTCCATCCTCCTGCTTCTCGTGCAAAGACCATCGATGCAGCGAGACAAGGTAAGTAAATCATCACAAAAACGATGAAAGCAATCGCAGAAGCAAAAGGTATATTTGCTTTTATTTGAGCGATGAGACCTGCATTCCCTTCATCTACCTCGTCACCTAGTGCATACAAAACACCTAGGGTAGAGACTACTACTTCTTTGGCTGCAAGTCCTGTCTCAAGAGCAACTGCCATACGCCAGTCCATACCAAGAGGTGCAAAGAATGGCTCAGAAGCATGACCTATTTGACCTAAGTAAGAGTTTTCTAGTTCATAGAGTTTGACTTGATTACTATCTAAATGAGCGGGTGCATCTACTTTAGGGTAGTTACTCGCAAACCAGATGAGTATGGAAGCCGCCAAAATGAAAGTACCTGCTTTTTTGAGATAGCTCTTGGCTTGACCATAGACTGTATGCCAAATAAGTTTTAGTGAAGGCATACGGTATTTAGGCATCTCCATAACAAAGGGCTCATCTTCACCTTTAAAAACAAATGTTTTAAGTACTTTTGCAGCGATGAGTCCTAAAATAGCACCAGAGATGTAAATAATAAACAAGATATTTCCTGCACTCTCTCCTGCAAAAAATGCCCCTGCAAAAAGAACATAAATAGGAAGTCTAGCACCACAGCTCATAAAGCCTATGATAAAAAGGGTGATGAGTCTGTCTTTTTCATTTTTAAGTGTACGTGCTGCCATGTAAGCAGGTACGGAACACCCAAAACCAGTGACTAGTGGTATGAAACTCTTACCATGTAGACCAAACTTATGGAAAAACCCATCAAGTAAAAATGCCACACGGCTCATATATCCTGTGGTTTCAAGAAGTGCTATACCTAAGAATAAAATGATAATGTTAGGTAAAAACATAATCACCGCTCCTACACCTGCTATCATTCCATCAGCTACAAGAGAACCAAGCTCTCCTTCACCCAAGATATTTTTTGCCTGATCCCCTAACCAGCCAAAAGATGCATCTATGTAGTCCATAGGAATGCTACCTAATTCAAAAGTAAGTTGAAAGAGTCCCCACATAAAAAAGAGAAACAAAGGGATACCTAAAATCTTATTGATCAGTAAATTGTCTATCTTTTGGGTAAGGCTGGTGGCTCTCATACCTTCTATAGCCATAACTTCCATTTTGGCACCTTTTGCAAAAGCAAAATGTTCATCTGCAAATATTTCATCTAAATCTTTAGTATTTGTATGCACATATATATGTTGTATGGCATCTCTTACAATGGGTAGTAACTCAATCCATATAGGATCATCATGTAGCCTTTTATAAACATCTTCATCTTCTTGCAAGAGTTTTACTGCAAGGTGACGGAGTCGCAACTGTGAAGCTTTATAGTTTTTTTCTTTTAAGAAGGTAACAATATTTTCTATCTCTTCTTCTATAAAGTCTGAGTAGACTACTTTTGCAGAAGTTCTTTCTTTTTCATAGGTTTCTACAATGCTATGTCTAAGTGCATCTATGCCTCGTTTATCTGTAGCAGATGTTTTGATACAAGGTACACCTAGTATACGAGATAGTTGCTTTTCATCTATCTCTATACCTTCTTTTTCTGCTTCATCAGACATATTGAGAGCAACAACTACTTTTTTGCCCATTTCAAGGAGTTGGGTAGTGAAAAGTAGGTTTCTTTGTAGGTTTGTTGAGTCTACAACGTTCACAATGACATCGTAGTCATCGGAGAGTAAAAAACTTTTGGTGACTTTCTCTTCTATAGTGTACTCGGTAAGAGAATAGGCTCCTGGTAAGTCAATGATGTGTGCTTCATAGTCCTTACCCGTGACCTCATCACAAATGGTAAATTCTACTTCAGTTTTATCTACAGTAACTCCTGAGAAGTTACCTACTTTTAGTTTGGCATTAGAAATGGCATTAATGAGGGAAGACTTTCCTACATTTGGTTGACCTGCCAAGGCTATAACTATTTTTTCCAAAACTTTTCCTTATAATTGAAAATAACAAAATGTAAATGATAATAGTTATCAGTTATTTTTTGTAAAAGAAGTATAGCACTCTTTGCTTAAACTATATTAAAATGAAAATTGTTATCATTAAAAACTATTGTCTCTTCTCTAAAATCTCTAAAACCCCAGAAAAATCTTTCTCATGTCCAAAACAAGCGTTGGAGTTACATACCATATATCCATCATTGGTATCATTTTTAAAGAGTAAAAAAGGATGAGGCAAGGTATCTAACTTTTTTATGTATGGTTTTAGCTTATCTTCACTAGCTTTGATAATGACATCATCTTTTAAGTAACGTAGTACCATTTTACTCATACGAGGGGTTGAAAGTGGTTGACGCATGACATCATAGGAGTATATTTCTAAAGTTTTAAAGACAAACTTCTTATACACAGTATCTACTAAAGAAGAGATACTGAAGAGTGCCGATAGCATCATAGCAACAGAAGAGGGGTAAGAACTATCATAAATGTCTGCATTGGTTTCAAATTCTCCACGGCTAAACTTCCATTTGCCTTTATCAAAATATTTTTCTATGGCATTGTTAGCAAGTTTTGTCGCAGTAACAAGATAGACTTCATTAAGTGTACTCTTATAGGCTTCTATAAGTGCTTCGCATATATAGGCATAGTCTTCTAGGAAAGCTTTTATTTTGGGTGTTTTGCCAATAAGCGTAGAATGGTATAACTCACTATGTACATACATACTTTTCAATAAGGCATCAAGTGACTTAATAGCAAGAGGCAAATATGTTTTCTCAACACGTGAAGCTTTAAAAAGTGATACTATCATCATAGCATTCCAAGAGACTATCACTTTTTTGTCTATAAAAGGATATGTGCGTTTTTCACGACGTTGTTTTAGTGCATCCAATGCCTCTTTATAGTAAGGGATATTTGGATGCGTAGGGTCATCTATACGTACAATGTTTTTACCTTCAAAGTTTCCAACTTTACCGATGTGTAATGCTTTGGCTAATTTTTCATGTGCTTTAGTAGGAATACCAGCTTTTTCAAATGATTTAAGTGCCTTTTCATAAGAGTAGACAAAGTATTTTCCCTCTTCACCTTCGGTATCTGCATCACTTGCAGAGTAGAAAAGTCCTTGGTCGCTCATCTTTTCAAGCATGAAGTCAAGTGTTTCAAAAGCCACATCTTTATAAAAGGTATTGTCACTTACGTGGTAGGCTTGGAGGTAAATATCACTGAGTAGGGCATTGTCATAGGTCATTTTTTCAAAATGAGGAACCAGCCATTCATTGTCCGTAGAGTAGCGACAAAAGCCCCCGTCTACTAGGTCACGTAAGCCCCCTTTTGCCATAGCTGAAAGTGAAAACAAAGCCATGTTTAATGTCTCTTTATTCCCCGTTAGTTTATAGACATCTAAGAGTAAAGAGAGTGTAGATGTTTGTGGAAATTTTGGTGCTTTGTTAAAGCCTCCATGTTCAGAATCAAAAAGCTGTTTCGCATGGTCTGAGATACGTGTGAGGATACTCATATCTAGTTTAGTAGCTTGTATTTTGTCATCTTTAGGATTTAAAAAACGTAAAATTTCATCTGCTTTCTCCGTGAGTAACTTTTTTTCATTTTTGTATTTGTCTGCAATGACTTCAAGTAAAGAGGGGAAGCTCATCATGCCATATTTGGGTTCTGGTGGTATGTAGGTTGCTGAGTAAAAAGGTTTAAGTTCAGTGGTTAAAAAGATAGAGGTTGGCCAGCCACCACCACGACCATTCATCAGTTGATAGACTTCTTGAAAATGTTTATCTATGTCAGGGCGTTCTTCACGGTCAACTTTAACGGCAATGAAGTGTTCATTTAAAAGCTTAGCTGTGGCTTTATTTTCAAAAGATTCATGTTCCATCACATGACACCAGTGACAAGAACTATAGCCAATAGAAAGAAAAATGGCTTTATTTTCTTTACGTGCTTTCTCAAAGGCTTCCTCTCCCCAAGGGTACCAATCTACAGGATTGTCAGCGTGCTGCTGTAAGTAAGGGGAGTGTTCATTTTGGAGATGGTTTGCCATTTTTTAGACCTTCATTAGTGATGTATTAACAGATTTTTGATAACATTACACAGCTTATACACAAATACTACAATAGAATACTATAAAAGTTTAATAAATAAAGAGAAAATATGCAAAATACAATAAAAAAGTTACTTCTTCTGGGGCTATTTTTGAGCACCTTTTTATCCGCAGGTTTTGACTCTGCTCTAAAAAAACAGAAATTTTTATCACCTGATGAAGCTTTTGGAGTTTCAGCGGTATTAAAAGACAATGTTATAGAAACGAAGATAACCATAGCAGAGCACATACATGTGTATGATGATGATACTTTAAAGTATAGAATTACCTCTCCTAAAATGTTAGAGTTAGATATAAAAAGACCCCCATCTCATGACTTTGATGGAGATAAGGTTTTTGAAAAAGAGATACTTGTTAATATCCCAGTCAAAGAGATAGAATCAAAAGTTAAAGGTGATTATACGCTAGAGATAGAATTACTAGGATGCTCAGACAAAGGCATTTGTTATCAACCTATTAAGAAAACATTTAATTTTAAAGGTATAGAACTTGGGCTATTTGATAAAATAGCTACACTTGCGAAAGAGGGAAATACGGGAAAAATTGTAGATGTATTGGTGAATGAGAGTTCATTTTTTGTACTCTTTTTATTTTTTATCTTTGGGTTACTACTTTCATTAACACCTTGTATTTTTCCTATGATTCCGATTTTATCTTCTATTATCATCTCACAGCAAAATGATAGTCAAAAACCTTCTATGGCACAGGCATTTTTTACCTCCTTAGTGTACGTCTTGGCTATGGCACTTACTTACACGCTTGTAGGCTTAGTCGCAGGTATGCTAGGTGCAGACTTACAAGCAGCGATGCAAAACCCTTGGGTATTGACTATTTTTGCAGGGGTATTTATAGCACTGGCTCTTTCCCTATTTGGCTACTATGAGATAGGACTTCCTTCATCTTGGCAATCTAAGATAAACAAAGCCAGTGATGGAGCACAAGGTAAAGGTATCATGGGTACAGCTATTATGGGTGCACTTTCTGCACTTATCGTAGGTCCTTGTACGGCTGCACCTATCTCTGGTGCGGTTATCTTTATCTCTCAAACTGGAGATGCACTCTTAGGGGGTGCGGCTCTTTTTGTCATGAGTATGGGTATGGGTATGCCACTACTTCTTGTGGGGATAGGGGCTGGTAAGTTTATGCCTAAACCTGGTGGTTGGATGACAGCAGTATCTCAAGTGTTTGGTGTGATGATGTTAGCACTTGCTATCTTTATGCTTTCTCGTATACTTCCAAGTGGCATTACTATGATACTTTGGTCTTTGCTCTTCTTGGGAACGGCTCTTTATATGGGTGTATTTGAGACTAAAGTAGGAGAGGGTGCGATGAAGCTCTTTAAACTACTTGCACTGGTGTTTTTGATTTACGGTATTATCTTATTTGTAGGTGCAGTATCAGGGGCAAACTCTATGTTTAGTCCACTAAAGAAGTTTACTTCTGGTACATCCATACAGGCTGTGACAACAAGTAGAGAGAAAGAAGATACAACAGGACATCTAGGGTACTCTATTGCAAGACTTATCAAAGAAGTTAAAGCCTCTGACAAGCCAGTGGTAGTAGACTTTGGAAAAGACAGCTGTACTGCGTGTACAGAACTAGAAGAAATTACTTTTCCAGATGCAAGAGTACAATCACAGCTAAAAGACTTTACCTTTATACAAGTAGATTTAACAAAAAACAATGATGAAGACAAAGCCCTGCTTAAAGAGTATGGACTTTTTGGTACACCCAATATTATTTTCTTTGATAAATACAATAACTTCATACCTGAAAAGTCACTCACTGGCTTTATAGGACCTGAAGATTTTGCTAATCATTTGGAGAGTGTGAAGAAGTAAAAGAGTGAAGTCACAGAGTACTTCACTTGAGAGAGAGGTTAATCTTTAGCTTTAAAATCTAAGGAGATAGAATTGACACAATGACGTGTACTTTTGTCTGTAATCTCTTCCCCTTTAAATACATGACCTAAGTGACCTTTACAATTAGCACAGACGATTTCTATTCTTCTACCATCTGCATCACTTATCTCTTCTACTGCACCTTCAATACTGTCATCAAAACTTGGCCACCCTGTAAAGGAGTCAAATTTTGCAGAAGAAGGGAATAGGTCTGCATTACATTGACGACAAGTATATATACCTGTACCTTCATAGTTCCAGTATTTTCCTGTAAAAGCACGTTCTGTTCCTTTGTCTAAGATGACGTGTTTTTCTTGGGCTGTGAGTTCATTGTATACCATGGTAGTTCCTTAGGTTAATTTATTTTGCACTATAGCACAATATTATTAGTGTTCGTCTGTGTGGTCTGTGGTGTAAACACCTGTGAGTCTTTTCCAAATAATAGAAGCATTAAGTCCAAACCAGATGAGTAGTCCTATACCTATAGTAATTGCCCATCCAAGCTGGTCTAAGTCTTCTACGTTGATGAGGTCATATTGCTGAAGTCCCCATACAAAAGAAGCAAGTATAATGACAGTAATAAACATACCAAAAAAGCCAAGACTTTGGAAGATAGATTTAATTGCTAGCATCCACAAAGCCAACATGATGAGTATACCAAATGGTTTAAAGCCTGAGAGGATATCTTTAACATCTGAGATGTACCCAATAAAGTGATGCCCTGTTGGGTTCCATGTGCCAAGTGCAAGTGCAAGAGATATGATGAGTGTGACCCACCACGCAAGGTTGGTTACTTTTTTCCCGCTTTTTGTAGTTGTTGTGCTTGTTAATATATCTGGTAACATAATATGTCCTTAAATTGTTTTGAGAAATTATAGCAAAATATTATGCTATAATCTTATAAATATTGTGAGTACATCACAAACATTAATAAAACGGAATAACACCATGAAAAATACCACTTCGCAGACCACTATAAAAACACCTACAACAGAAAAAACACACAGTTTAACAATAGACATTGGGGAAATCAATACCTTAGAAATCATGCGTGACACGGATTATGGTTATTTTTTAGAAGCCAAAGACGGAAGCGAAATACTTTTGCCCAATGTCTATATTATGGAAGATGAAATGCCTATGGGCTCACTACTAGATGTTTTTGTCTATACCGATAGTGAAGACAGACCTGTGGCGACGACTAAAATGCCTTATGCAAAGTTGGGTGAATTTGGCTATTTTACAGTAGTGGATTACAAGCCTTATGGTGCTTTTGTAAATTGGGGTTTACCTAAAGACCTCTTTGTTCCTCTTTCTCAGCAAAAAGAACATTTTACTGTGGGTAAAAAGTACCTTTTGCGTGTGTGTTTAGATGAACAAACAACTAGACTTTATGCTACGCAAAAGATAGGAAAATACTTCAACCGTGAAATGAAAGGGTTACACCAAAATAAAGTATTTGAAGCCATAGTCTTAGCAAAAACACCTTTAGGATTTAAAGTCGTAGCAGATAACCAATATGAAGGTATGCTTTTTAGCAATGAAATTTTTGAAGAACTACGTATAGGAGACAAGAAAAAAGTCTACATTAAAAATGTACGAAAAGATTTTAAATTAGACCTTTCTCTCCAACCTATCGGCAAACAAGCCAAAATAGGGGAAGGTGAGGGTACTGTATTGCAACTACTCAAAGAGAGTGATGGGGAATTAGCATTCACCTATAAAAGTGATGCAGATGCGATAAAAAAAGTGTTTGGCATGTCTAAGAAAAATTTTAAAAGAACATTGACTGAGCTCATAGAAAGAAAAGAGATAGTATTACTTGACAATGCTATTAAACTTTCGTAAATATTTTTAGCTATACTTAGGCTATCTTACTTAATTTAAAGGATATAAAATGGATTTAATGGACTTAATGAAAACGGGTGCTGCTCTTATA
>Ga0256834_1002832_pt1 | contig 10675 bp, 9 predicted proteins | sample 4281140metaG_FD_190536 | JGI IMG/M metagenome (GOLD analysis project Ga0256834, IMG submission 190536) | Hydrothermal vent microbial communities from East Pacific Rise, Pacific Ocean - 4281-140 | ecosystem: Environmental > Aquatic > Marine > Hydrothermal vents | place: Pacific Ocean: East Pacific... | reverse complement strand
AAAGGACAGGGAGAAGGCTCGCGGACTGGCTCACGCCTACGTTTTCGAGATTGAGAAGTGGAGGGGGAAGATAGACTTCATCATCAACTCCGTGCTGAAGGGTTCGAAGGTTGAAGACCTCGACCCCTACCTCGCTAATCTCCTCCGAATCGGGACGTTTGAAATCCACTTCCGGAAGGTTCCTCCCGCCATAGTTACCGACTCCGTCGTGAGGGTCGTTAAGAAGCGCTTCGACTTCAGCCGGGCGAAGTTCGTCAACGCGCTGATGCACTCGATAGAGAAGTTCGACGTGGAGATGGCCTTGAAAAGGCTCAAGGAGAGGGATAAGATTGAGTGGCTCTCCGTAAGGTTCTCCCACCCGCGCTGGTACGTTGAGTACGTTATCAACATCCTCGACTACGACGAAGCTGTAAGGCTTCTCCTCAGCAACAACAGGCCTCAGAGGTACTACGTCCGCGCGAACACGCTCAAGACCGACGTGGACTCCCTCCGCGATTACCTTGAGGAGAACGGCGTGAGGACTGCCCTAACGCCAGTCCCGGACGTTCTGAAAGTCCTCGACTACAAGACGCCGGTGACGAAGCTTGGCTGGCATAAAGAGGGGAAGTTCGTCATTCAGGATTTGGCAAGTGCTTACGTCGCCCACGTTCTCAGTCCGGAGCCGGGCGAGAGGGTTCTTGATTTGGCCGCTGCTCCAGGTTCAAAAACCTTCCATGCCGCCGCGTTAATGGAGAACAGGGGTGAGATAGTCGCGGTGGACTACTCCTACGACAGGCTGATGCGCATGAAGGAGAAGATGAAGCTCCTCGGAATCAAAAACGTCAAGCTGGTTCACGCGGACGGGCAGAGCTTTAGGGACAAGGCCAAGTTCGACAGGATAATCCTCGACGCCCCGTGCTCAAGCTCCGGAACCTACCGGCAGTTCCCTGAAGTGAAGTGGCGCTTCGATGAAAGGAAAATCAAGCGCATAATAAGCGTCCAGAGGAACATGCTCCGCAACGCCTACGAGAACCTCCGCGAAGGCGGGGAAATGACCTACTCGACGTGCTCAATCAGGGTTGATGAAGACGAGGAGAACGTCCTCTTCGCCGTCGAGAGGGTTGGACTGGAGCTTCTTCCCTACGATTTCAGCTGGGGTGATAGGGGCTTCCTCGAAATCGGCGATAAGGTCTTCCGCGCGTGGACGCACAGGCACGACTGCAACAGCTTCTTCATGGCGAAGATGGGAAAGGGTTAAAACCATTCTTCCCCAATTTCCACACATGGAGAGCGTGACGTCTGATTTTGATGACGTGTTTGCACTGGCAAACCTGTTGAGGTCCGGGCGTATTCATGGGAAACCGGGGGAACGCAGGAAGCTTAAAGGCTCATGGAGGGAACTCCGTGAATGCACAATAAATGAGCATTAACGATACAACTTAATGTTCTCAAAAACCTTTTAAATGCTCGTCAAGTAACACAATATGGGTGTTACTATGAAAAACACTCTTAAGGGCTGCCTGTACTCAGCTATACTCTCGGCAGGCTTCTTCGCGTACTTTGTCGAGGTAATCAGAGTAGAAACTTCTTACGCCCTTGGGCTGGCGGTAGCATCGTTCGCGATATTCTTAGGAGTGTGGTCGGCGAAGGACTGGAAAGAAAGCAAAAAGAAGAAGGCCGTTATCTTAATTGGGTTGATAGCACTCCTCTCAATTGCAATAGCCCCAATAAGCCCATCACTAGCAGTAAACACGTTCGTGACGTTTACCGTCGGTGCCCTCGCTCTGATTTATCGTGAGGAGCTTCTACCGAGCATGCCAGCATTTATGTACGCTTGGCTCGGTGCGGTGGTTGGATTCGTTCTGGCAGTTGTTGTATTCCCGCATACTCACATGGGAGACGTTGCGAGGGCTTTGGGTTTAATAGGACTGATTTTGGTTTTTGCTGTTCTGTTTCTTTTGGTGGGAAAGAAAGTTCACTACAGGCCGTTTAACAGATACCCCGTCTAATTTTCTTTTTTATTCATACTAGCGGTTTCCTCCTTACTGGCCCTCTCGGCCACTCCTCCTCGAAAATCTCAGCGGTGAAGCGGTAGACCTTTGTGTCCGGGTCGAGCCAGCAGTCCGGTGGCAGGCCGGCCTTCCAGCAGGTCTGAGCTAAGAACTCCTCCTCGTCCCAGCCCCACTCTATTGGCACCTGCGGGAGCAGTAAGCCCGAGTAGATGCCCTTCTCGATTATTAGACCGTCCCTGCCGACCTTTATCTTCCTCGGCCTCTCCTCAGGTGGGCCCTCTACCGGCTCCGGCGGGGTCAGGACGCTGACCTCAATGACTATGTCGTCAAGCTCGCTCTCCCTGACCGGTGGAAAGCGGGGGTCGTCAACCGCCGCGTAGATTGCCGCCTTTATCGTCGCCTCAACCAGAGGATAAATCGGCAGGGGAAATCCTATGCACCCGCGAAGCGCCATCTCCTTTGGAACGTTGTGGCGATTGAGGGTCACGAAGACACCCATCTTCTCCCAGAGCTCCGGCGGTGTGTTCTCCGGCGGCTCTATGACCCTCCTGTGCCTCACGTACTCCTCTATGGCTTTCCTCGCGAGCTTAACCAAGAACTCACCCCACTCGTCCTTAATCCTGTACATGCTCTCACCCGTTAAAATTACTTCATGTTAGTTTATTAACCTATCGCAACCCTTAAATTACTGCCGAGAAAGATTAAAGCGGGTGTCGAAGGTGGTCATCGTCGAGTTCGTGGTCGTTCCCCTGGGGGAGAAGAGCCTGAGCAGGTACGTTGCCGAGGTGATAAAGCTTTTAGAGAGGAAGGGCGTTAAATATCAGTTGACGCCGATGGCCACCATCATCGAGACAAAAACCGTTAGGGAGGCCTTCGATATAATCGAGGAGGCCCACGAGCTGACCTTCAAGCTCGGCGCGAAGAGGGTTTCCACAACGATAAGGATTGACGACAGGCGCGACAAGGAGAGGCACATGGAGGACAAGGTCAAATCCGTCCTCGAAAAGGTTGGAGAGGTGCGGTGATGAGGGTTCTCGTTCTGGCGATAGACAGGGACGACGACTTCGGCAAGAAGGCGGGCGTTAAGGGTCCTGTCATAGGGCGAGATGCCTGTATCGATGCCGCCCTGAAGCTCAGCCTCGCCGACCCCGAGGACAGCGACGCGAACGTCGTTTACGCGGCCGTTAAGCTGAGGGACGAGCTTGAGAAGGGCGGTCAGTTCGACGAGGTAGAGGTTGCCCTCATAACGGGCCACCCCAAGGTTGGTCTGAAGAGCGATATGGAACTGGTTAGGCAACTTGAAGAGGTTTTAAAGAGGTTTCCAGCTGATGGGATTATCCCCGTTACCGATGGAGCCGAAGATGAGCAGATTTTTCCCATTATAGCCTCGAAGGTCCCAATAGTAACCTCCCACCGCGTCGTCGTCAAGCAGAGTCCCGGAATAGAGACGACGTGGTACATAATAGTGAAGTACATGAAGGAAATCCTCGGCGACCCAGAGGTCGCGCGCGTCGTCTTTGGGATTCCCGGATTGATGGCCCTGCTCTACGGCATCTCGAAGCTTATAGGCGTGTGGTATCCCGAGAGCGAGAAGATAGTCTCAACCGTCATATGGGGAACGGTTCTTCTCATAATCGGCGGAATCTTCTTCACGAAGGGCTTCAACATCGACGTAAGGGGAATCGTCGGCGCCCTGAAGAAAGCCGTTGTGGAGCAGTTCATAGTGGTTCTGTCGTTTGTGTCCGGGCTTCTCATAATAGTCAGCGGCGCAATCAAGGCCTACCTCTACCTTGAGACGTACTCCCTCCAGCTCATAGGAAGCTACCCGGGAACGCCTCTGCTGGCCTCCCTCATATACCTCAACGCCATGGCCGGCTCCTTAGCTTTGGGAATAGCGGTGATGCTGGCCGGAAAAGTCGTTCACGCATACCTAAAAAGGGACCACCACATATGGTACCACATCTCGGCCCTGCTCATGACCCCTGCAATATGGGTAACCGTTGACCTGACGACCAGGTATGCAATGGCGATACTGACTATTTCGGACATTGATGTTTTTAAAAAGCTCGTTCTCACGGTTCTCGACGTAACCCTTGCCGTTCTGGTGGGAGTGTACACGAGGGGAAAAGTCAGAGGGTGGATGAAAGTTGAAGCTGAAGAGGGCGATAGAGGAGTACGAGCAGAGGCGTGAAGAAAGCATAAAGAGGTTGAAAAGGCTCAGGAAGGAGTTCAACAGGAAGGTCGTCAAGAAAAAGAAAGAAATCCTAAAGGGGCTCTCCTCCCTTGAAAAGAAAAAGCTCCCAAAAGGGATAGACGAAAAGCTTGCGAAGAGGATTCTCACGGACAGGGAGAAGTACGTCTCCGCCCTGCGAAGGGCCCTGGACGGCGTTGAGACGGTTGAAGACCTCGGCAAGAGGCTTCCCGAACTGGCGAAGCTCCACGTGGACCACGGAAGGTACCTCCTCATGGTCTTTGAAAAAGAACTCTACGGAATCAACAGGCTACTCAAGGAGATGAACGAGGACTACGTTGAGTACGTTAGGGAACTTGAGGGGCTCAGCGTGCCTGAAGTTAGGCTACCGGAAATCATTGAGGATATTAAAGAAACAAGCTCCGAACTTGAGAGGGAAAAGGAGAGGCTGGAAAGACTTCAAAAATCCCTCAAAGAGAAGAAAAACGAACTCGAGAAAAAAGCCCGGGAAGAGGGCATAGACGATGTGGAGAGCGAGATAAAGGAGCTTGAAGCCGCAAAGAGGCGAATCGAGATAGAAGTCCGCTCAAAGGTTTCAAAACTTCAAAAACCGCTGAGAAGAATGCGCCTGGGCGGACTGGCCGACGAGGTTGCGCGGGACAGCGGGGTCGCCATTCAAAGACCGAAGGAGTTTCTGGAGCTTGTATCAAACATGAGAAACAGCTTTGAGGGAAAGGCCAGGAAATCGGCGGAGTGGATTCTCAAAAACCTCGATGAGAAGGTCGCCGAGGTCAGGAAACTGGAGGAGGAAATAGCGAAAAGGCAGCGGATTCTTGAGGAGAAAAAAGAATCGCTGAGAACCCTTGAGGACAACATCAGAGAAATCGAGAGGGAGATTCTCGAAGTCGAGGACTCAATCAAGAAGCTTGAGAGAAAGCTTGAGCACCTGCGGGAGGAGCTTGAGGAAGAGCTTAAGCTCATGGAAAAGATCCTCGGTGAAAACGTTGAGGTAGACTTTTAAGTTAGGGCATCCTAATTAACCCGGTGAGAGAAATGTTTAAGGTCGACAGACTGCGCTTTGGAACCGCCGGGATACCCCTCTCAACGCCGAAGCGCTCAACGATAGACGGCATAATCCACGTGAGGAACCTCGGGTTAGATGCCATGGAGCTGGAGTTCGTCAGGGGGGTTAATCTGAAGCCGGAACTCGCGAAGAAAATCAAGTACGTCGCCAAAAAGCACGACGTCCTTCTCACGGCCCACGCGCCCTACTACATCAACCTCAACGCGAGCGAGAAGGCAAAGGTTGAAGCCAGCAAAAAGCGGATAATCCAGAGCGCCGAGAGGCTCTATCAGGCGGGAGGCTGGAGCGTCGTCTTTCACGCCGGCTACTACATGAAGCAGGACCCGGCGAAGGTGTACAGCAGGATAAGGGACGCGCTGAAGGAAGTAGAGCGCGAGCTACTCGACAGGGGAATAAAGGTGTGGCTCAGGCCCGAGCTGACGGGAAAGCCAACGCAGTTCGGGGAGCTGAGGGAGATAGTAAAGCTCAGCGAGGAGCTTGAAACAGTCCTCCCGGCAATAGACTTCGCCCACGCCCACGCGAGGAACAGGGGGAAGTGCAACTCAATTGAAGAGTGGCGCGAGATGCTCAGCTACATCGAAGACCGTCTGGGAAGAGAAGCTTTGGACAACATGCACATCCACATGAGCGGCATCGAGTACACAGAGAAGGGAGAAAAGCGGCACCTTCCCCTCAGGGAGAGCGATATAAAGTGGGAAGACCTGCTCAGGGTTCTCAAGGAGTTCCGCGTCAAGGGCGTCGTCATAAGCGAGAGCCCCAACATCGAGGAGGACGCCCTCCTGATGAAGAAAAAGTACGAGGAGATAAGGGTTTAGTAGGCCTCGGCGAGGCTCGGCTGGCTGAACCACCTGTGCTCCTCAACCTCGATGTGTACATCGAGGGGTTCGAGGGGCTTAACCTCGTAGCCCTTCTTTTTGCCCCACTTCTCTATCTGCTTCAGGACGACCCTCACGCCGAAGCGCGCGAGCGGATAGAACGGAATGAGGAACGGGTTGCCCCTGAGGAGCTGCGGCAGACCCCTTATCACTTCCCTGCCGAGGTGCCTCCAGGCGTAGTAGAGGTGGAGGAACTGGCCGTAGGTTATCATGTCCTCAATCCTGTAGAACTCCTCACCCTTAAGGAGGCCCATCGGAACGAAGGCCAGCGGCGTCACCGTGAAGTGAGCCCTGCTACCGAGCTTTTCCTCGAGTTCCCTCTCCATCGTGATTATAAGCCGTGCCGTCTCTATCTCGTACTCATCGGTGTCCCCCGGAAGTCCGAGTATGGTTGTGTAGGCCGGGAACCAGTAGTTTTTGTTGAAGACGTAGGTTCCGTTGAGGAGAACCCAGGGCCACTCCTCGGGGGAGAACGGCTTCATCTTGTTGTTCATGTACTTCCCTATAAGCTCGGGCGCGGCCGTCTCAAAGCCGACCTGTATGCCGACCCAGTGGTTGGGTCCCGCCTCAACTATATCGGAGAGAGCCTCAATCATTCCCGGGGCCGCTAAGGCGGCCGCAACCGTTCCGTGGGTGGGGTTCACGTGCCTCGTGTACTTCCTCGCCATCGCGAACAGCTCTATCACCGCCTCGACGTTCGGGTAGAAGTTCTTCCTGTCCTGCACCTTGTAGAGGAATATGTCCTCGCTGTGAAGCCACGCGTGGTCTATCCCGTACCTCACGTTAAGGGCAATCTCCTTCTCTATGTTCTCGAGGGGAATGAAGCGGGCGACCCTGAGGTTGGGCTCGCAGAAGCGACAGCCCCTCCCGCAGCCCCTCATGACCTCGACGAGTCCCTTGTAGGAGGGGGCGACTATCGTTGGAATCTGCTCCACCCTGGGCCAGGTTCTTATGGTTATGGTCTCATCGGCGCTCCCGCTCTCGATGTCCCTGAAAAGCTCTCCAACGACGTGGTCGCCCTCGCCGATTATCACGTGGTCTATCTTGAGCCTCTCGCGCTCCTCCCTTTTGAAGTCGAGCTGCCAGGCCCCGGGACCGCCGACGACGAGCTTGAACTTGAGGTTCCTTCTCTCCCTGACCCTGTTTATCCTCTCAACAAGCTCCTTGAACTTGACGCTCGTGTAGTTCCTCCACTGGCCGCCGTTCGTGAACATCATGCTCACGGGGCCGAGGCCGAGCGGGTCCATCTCGTAGAGGGAAACTATCGTGGTGTCCTCGTCAATGAACTTCTCCACCTTCCTCGGATGGGCAACGACCACCTCATCCCTCTTAAAACCGTCCCTTAAAAGAGCGGCCTCAATCTTCCTTAAGCCGTAGGGAGCCTGAGTCAGGACGCCGTTTTCATCCGGAACCTGGCTGTCGAGTATCCTGTAAATCCAGTGGGGGAGCTTATCGTAGGGGGCACAGCCGAGGAAGTCCAGCAGAGGAACGTCATGATACGTGCTCGTGAGGGTCTCATCCGTTGTTAAAACCACCCTCACCATTTCTCACCACCAATGATATGAAGGAAAAACTTCATATTTAAGAATTTCGCATCTGCAGTGTTTATACGGTTGCATCGAAAAATTTTTTTGTTTTTAATGTTGAACCAGAGTAATAAAAGGTGTGAACTCAGGAGCGGAGCATTTTGAGAACCTCCTCAACCGGAAGGGCGTACCTCACGTGGCCGTTGCCCTCAACGGTTTTAGCTTGAAGTAGGGCGTTGATTATAGCCTCCTCCGTCGCCTCTGCGGTCGCCTTAAATAGTCTGCTGAGGGCGTTGTCGGGCAGAAAGCTGATGAGGTGCGGCTCCTTATCAAGGGGAACGGTCTGGGCCGTCGAAAAGGCCAGGACGACATCGCCGCTGCCGTGATAGGCGTAGCCGCCGGTCCTCGCGAGACCTATTATAGCCCTCTTCGCGAGTCTTCTAAGCTGCCTCGCCGTCAGCGGGGCATCGGTTGCAACAACCATCGAGATGCTACCCCTTCCTACTGTCCCCCTTCCCGGGTAATCCTTCAGCCTAAGGCCGACCGGAACGCCGGCGATTGTCAAATCTTCCCGCTTTCCAAAGTTCGCCAGAACGAGCGAGGCAACGGTGTATTTCTCACCGCCAATTTCAACAACCCTCGAAGAGGAGCCTATCCCGCCCTTGAACTCGAAGGCGCTCATTCCGGTTCCCGCTCCAACCGCTCCTTCCTCGAAGTCCAGTGAGGCGTTTTTGACCGCCTCGAAGTAGTGCTCCTCCTCAACGGCCATCTTCCTGATGTTGTTGAGATAGGAATCGTTGCACTCCATGACGACAGGGGAAACGCTCTTCAAATCGGGGTTCATTTCAATCATGTGCTTCACAACCGCGCTCGCGACCGTGTAGACGCTCAGCGTGTTGGTTAACGCTATCGGCGTCTCGATGTAGCCGAGCTCGTCAACCTGAACGAAGCCTATCGGCTTGGAGAAGCCGTTCATGACGAAAGTGGCCGAGAAGAGCCTCTCTTTGTAGGGGTTTTTGACCGGCGGTAGGAGAACGGTCACGCCGGTTCTGACGTCTTCTCCCTCGATGAGAGTCGCATGGCCGACTTTAACCCCCAAGTCAGCCATCGAATTCCTCCTCCCGTGCTCGAAAACACCTATTTTGATTCCCAGCTCGGGGGCCTTCATGGTATCACCCGTTATTAGGTATCTAGGGAGATTTAACAAACTTGCTCAATCAAGACTTATAAAGAGTCAAAAACGAGTTTTGCCCATGAGGTTCAGGCCGAGCTACCCAATCATAGCCTTCCCGCTGGTGTTCCTGCTGGTTTTCTTCTACCTGCCAATGGCGGATATTCTCAAGATGGGCCTCTGGGAGAACGGCCCAACCCTGAAGTTCGTATCGGCTGTTCTGGAGAACAGCTACCACCGGGGTGTTATAGCGTTCACAATCGAGCAGGCGATAGCCTCGACGATTCTGACGCTCCTCCTCGGTTTGCCGGGAGCGTACATCTTCGCCAACTACGACTTCCCAGGCAAAAGGGTCATCAGGGCAATCCTGACGGTTCCGTTCGTCATGCCGAGCATAATGGTCGCCCTCGGCTTCGTCCTCCTCTTCGGAAGGGACGGCTTCATAGCCCAGCTCATCGGCCACAATCCGGGAATAATCTACACGTGGAAGGCAATCCTCATCGCCCACGCCTTCTACAACTTCCCGATAGTGGTCAGAATGGTTTCCTCACTCTGGCAGCGCGTTAATCCGCACTACGAGGAGATGGCCGAGACGCTCGGTGCGAGGGGCTTTAGGCTCTTCTGGAAGGTAACCCTGCCTTTAATCTCGCCGGCAATCTTCGCGTCGGCGATGCTGACGTTCGTCTTCTGCTTCCTGAGCTTCTCAATTCCGCTAATCCTCGGCGGCTACAAGTACGCCACAATCGAGGTGGACATCTTCACATCCGTGATGACCCTCCTCGACTTCAGGACCGGCGCGGCGCTGGCAACTATCCAGATGGCCCTGAGCGCCCTCTTCATGTACCTCTACCTCCGCTCCCTCGACGCCTACGCGAAGAGGGAGGAGCAGAGGGTAATGAGGAAACCGAGGAGGCTCTCACTCTCAGACTTCAGGGGAATTAAAGGCGTTCTCATCGTCCTCTACTCTCTCATTGTCTTCCTTTTCATAGTCGCACCGCTCCTGGCTGTAGTTTACGACTCGCTCCTTTTCAACGGACACCTCAGCCTGGAGAACTACGTAAGGGTTTTCTCCCCTGAGTACAACCCCATGTTCGGGACCTCGACGCTCGGTGCGATAAAGAACTCCCTCGCCTTTGGCTTCGCAACGGTGGTCTTTTCAACCCTCGTGGCACTGCCGATAGCCTACGCGCTCCACCGCTGGAACTTCAGGGGGAAGAGGCTCTTCGACGTCCTCGCGATGCTCCCGCTGGCGAGCTCACCGATAACCATAGGCCTCGCCTACATCAAGTTCTTCCACAGCACGCCGCTCTACTACACCTTCTGGATTATCGCGATAGCTCACACCGTTATAGCCTACCCATTCGTTCTGAGGGCTGTTTCAACGAGCCTCAAGAAGATTAAAAAGAACCTCTACGAGGCGGCGCTGAGTCTGGGAGCGAGGGAGCTGAAAGCCTTCCTGAAGGTCGAGCTTCCCCTCGCGGCAGGCGGACTCGTTGTTGGGGCTATATTCGCCTTCGCGATGAGCATAGCCGAGCTTGGGGCAACCTACATGCTCGCGACCCCGGAATACACGACGATGACGATAGCGGTCTACAAGTTCCTCGGCGCGAGGCAGTTCGGCAGTGCATCGGCCCTCGCAGTACTGCTTATGGTGATATCCGCGCTCGGCTTCATAATCATCGAGAGGATAGGTGAGGAGGTATGGTGAGCGTTGAGCTTAGGGACGTTTCCAAACGGTGGGAGGGCTTCGAGCTTCGCGTTGACATCTCGGTGAGGGACGGCGAGTTCCTAACGCTGCTCGGTCCGAGCGGCTGCGGAAAGACAACGACGCTGAGGA
>Ga0256834_1002831_pt1 | contig 10676 bp, 10 predicted proteins | sample 4281140metaG_FD_190536 | JGI IMG/M metagenome (GOLD analysis project Ga0256834, IMG submission 190536) | Hydrothermal vent microbial communities from East Pacific Rise, Pacific Ocean - 4281-140 | ecosystem: Environmental > Aquatic > Marine > Hydrothermal vents | place: Pacific Ocean: East... | reverse complement strand
TGAGAAGGTACTGCTTGCTCATCCCGAACAGTGTATCACCATACCAATGGGTGGTTCAGGACGTAGCCTAAATCTTGGTGTAAGTGTCGGTGTTGTGATCTACGATGCCCTTCGTCAAAACTATGAGGGATTTGAAAAAATCACCATAGAAAATTCACTCAAGGAAAACTAAATGTCATTTGGAGATTATCTTTATATTGTTGTGGCTGTTTTATTCTCTTATATGACCTTTGTCATCATCAGAAACAATTTTCTGTCAAAATTTGATGAGCAGGAGAGACGTAAAGATCTTATAGATGAATATGCAGATGATTATGTTTCATCTGATGATGAAGATGAACCAAAAAAAGACTAACCCCCTATTTACCAACTTTTGGATAAAATAAGCCCTATTAATTTCTCATAGGAATCCAAAAAATGACACAAGCACTACTTATTGAAATCGGCGTAGAAGAACTTCCTGCTATCCCCCTGCTGAAGATCGTATCCAATATAGAAAAGTCCTGGAAAAATATCCTGGAAGCGTATAAACTCTCTAGTGCGTTTGAATTTATCTATACACCAAGAAGACTTGTGCTCAAACACAGTGCCATGCCTCTAAAGCAGGAAGACAGTACTGTAGAATTCTTTGGACCCCCTCTTGTTGCTGCCATTAAAGATGGAGAACCGACAAAAGCGGCAGAAGGTTTTGCCCGAAAGTGCGGTGTAGATTTTGATGCGCTAGGCAGATCTGAAAAGAATGGTAAAGAGGTGCTTTACTTTAAAAAAGAAGAGAAAGGTGCCCAGACAGCTGCGCTTTTACAGGAGATGATTGAAAAGTGGATCGCTTCCATGGCTTTTGGAAAAATGATGCGTTGGGGGAGCCGATCGGATGAGTTTATCCGTCCGGTCAGATGGTTGCAGGTCAGAATGGGTGATACTTCTGTGCCGGTAACCCTTTTCGGTGTAGAGTCAGATACTAAAACATTTGTACACCGCATGGTCTCTTATGATGCGTTGGAAGTACCAACCATTGATGCATATGATGCTATATTGAGTGAAGGTGCGGTGATGCTTCAGCCAAAAGAACGTGAAGCGGTTATCTTGACCCAGTTTGATGTTTTGGAAGCGGAATACAATATTGTCATTGAAAGAGATACTGCTCTGCTTGCCGAAGTCGTTGCGATCACTGAAAACCCTAAAGCACTTGTAGGTACTTTTGATGAACTCTTTCTGGAACTTCCGCCTGAAGTGATCATCACTTCAATGAAAGAACATCAGCGTTATTTTCCTGTTTTTGAGAAGGGGAAGATCGCCAATAAATTTGTAGTGGTTTCCAATGCCTATACCGATGACTATACAAAAGTGATTGCCGGAAATGAACGTGTCCTAAAACCGCGTTTGGCAGATGGACTTTTTTTCTACCAGAATGACTTGAAGAACGGTCTCTCTACAGACGGACTTGAAAAAGTACAATTCATCGACGGTCTCGGTTCTCTTGCAGATAAGATCACAAGAGAAAAAAATATTGCCATCCGTCTGCTTGCGCTTTATATGGATAAAGTAGAAGCCCAAACAGGTAAAAGTTCGGCTGAACTTGAAAAAGCCATGGACAGAGCCGTGAACCTTGCGAAAGCGGATCTGATGTCTGAAATGGTATATGAATTCACGGAGCTTCAGGGACTTATGGGGTATTACTATGCCAAAGCACTGGGTGAAGATGAATTGGTATATTCAGCTATTAAAGAGCAGTATATGCCAGTGGGAGAAGGTGCTGAACTTCCCTCTTCCATTTTCTCTTCGATCGTTTCGATGAGTTCTAAGCTGGATACACTTCTTGGACTCTTCTCTGTAGGTAAGATCCCGACAGGTTCCAAAGATCCGTTTGCATTGAGACGTGCGGTGAACGGAATCGTCCGTATGGTTATCGCGTATGACCTGCCATTCAACATTGATGATGTGATCGTATTGCTGAAAGATGCGTATGCTGACTTTGATACAGAAATACTTACCGACTTTATTATTGAACGTATCAATAAGTCACTGGATGCAAACCCGTCGGTGATCGCTGCAGTACTTGCATCGGGTGAGAGAGATATCAATGAGATCGCTAAAAAAGTAGCTGCATTGAATGAGATCGTTTCTTCGGATACCTTTAAAGAGCAGTTCTCTACTTTCAAACGTGTGGCGAATATCTCTAAAGATATAGACTTGGAAAGTGACTTGCGTATTGATACAACACTTTTCCAAGAAGATGCTGAAGTAAATCTTTACACTGCTTATGAAAAAGTGATCAATCAGGATTACGCAGATTATAAAACACAGTTTGAAGCACTCTTTGGACTCAAACGTGAGCTGGATGGCTATTTTGATGATGTGATGGTCAATACGGATGATGAAGCCTTGAAAAAGAACAGACTCAATACCATTGCCTCCATTTATAAAACTTTTAAAGATATCGCAGACATTAAAGAGATCACGGTTTAGAGGATATGCCTCAAACCTATGATACCATTGTCATCGGAGCAGGGATAGCAGGATGCTGTACTGCTTTTATGCTGCAGAAAAAAGGGCAGAAAGTCCTTCTTGTAGACAGATCTGCTACAGCGGCTACCGGCGGTTCCGGTGCAGCAGGTGCGTTTGTCTCTCCCAAGATCGGGAAAGGTTCTCCTCTTCAAACCCTTACCAATGAAGCTTTTCATTTTGCCAAAGATTTTTATCTCAAACATTTTCCGGATCATTTTCATCAGACAGGTGTGATCCGTATTCCCAAAGATCTTGAAGATGCTGATAAATTTGAAATTTATGAAATGCATAATGATTCAAAATACCATTGGGTGGAAAAGTCTGAGTTGGAAGACTTGGGGATCTATAATGCAGAAAAGAGTTTTCTGTTCGAAGAGGCTGGGGTCTGTGATGCTCCGGAAATGTGTGCTGGCATTTTGGAACAGGTATCTTTCAAACAGTTTGATATAAAAGAGCTTGAGCACAATGGTACAAATTGGATTCTTCTGAATGCTGCACGTTTAACATTGAACGCTCAAAATATCGTTTTGTCTACGGGCTATCAAAATGACCTGTTTGATATGCGCTATATGGGTGTTAAAGGTACTTGGGGGTCTCGTGGAGACTATAGCAGTGATTTGGATCTAAAGGTCTCTATACATAAAAGCATTTCTGTTTCAGCCAATGTTCACGGCATTATTAAAATTGGTGCAACACATGTCAAGTCAAAAGAAGCTTGTATGACCTGTGACGGAGAACCTTTAAAAGGGCTTTTTGAAACGGCTTCTCAAATGGTTGACAGCAGTGACTTCGTACTAAAAGAGACTTTTTGCGGTATGCGGGCAGGTTCCAAAGACTATTTTCCTTTGGCAGGAAAAGTAATAGATGTACCTTTTATGCTTCAAACATACCCCGCTATTGTTCGGGGAGCCAAGCCCCCTGTAAAACATATGGCAAATCTGTTTATCTGCAATGGTGTGGGAGGCAGAGGTTTCGTTTTTGCCCCCTTGATGGCAGAGTGGCTGTCAGAAATGATTGTTGAAAATAAAGAGATAGACAAAAGGGTTGATCCGGATAGACTTTTTTTAAAGTGGTGTAGAAAACTGTAGGGTGCGTTTCCCAACGCATTATCCGAAAATGCTAATTTTCTGGCTTATCCCAAGTTTCCCATAAAGGCTGTTCTGAAATATGAGGAAACCCATCTAAAATTTCCTGGGGTTGAAATTTTGGTTTGTAGGCAAATGCTTTACATCCCTCTACCCAGTAGCCAAGATAGATCCAGGGAAGTTCCAATATCTTTGCCAGTTTGATCTGATAGAGCAAAGAGTATGTTCCCAGTGACAGAGATGCATAATCAGGATCATAATAAAAATAGATAGAAGAGATACCGTCATCCAGTATATCGATGAGATCAACTCCTACAAGTTTTCCGTCTATCACATAGAGTACCTCTTTCCCAAAATCATTGGCCCCGTCAACAAAATTTTCATGGTATTCTCTTTGAGAGATGTTTCGGTGTGTCCATCCATCTTTTTCGTGTTTGTGGGCATGGTATTTATTATACAGGTCTATATGTGTTGATGTTAAAGAGGGTGCCTGAACAATGATCTGTGTCTCTTCATTTTTTCGTAAGATTTTTCTCTGTGATTTGCTGAATGTGTGATCCTGAACATTGATACGAATGCTTTTACATTCATTGCATCCGTTGCAGATAGGGTGAAAATAGTATTTGCCGAAACGTCTCCAACCCCTTGCTATGACTGCAGTAGCAAATGTCTTGGAGGCATTGTCTACATACTTGTAATGCATACGTACTTTTTTGTCAGGAAGGTAGGCACAGTCATAGTCCAACATGGAAAAGTCTGTTGATGGAGGGTTGAGTAAATCTAGTTCTTCGTTCATAATCGCGATTATACTCAAATTGTTGTAAAATTATATAATTTTAATCCAAGGTTCTTTTTTTGTTTCTTTATCAACCTACTTCCGGTTACTGCTACAACAGTGATTCCATTTTTCTATATGATTTCATTTCAGGTTTCAATCCCAAAGGAAAGCTTTTGGATATAGGATGTGGTGTGGGGATCATCTCTCTGCTTCTAAGCCGTGATTTTTCTGTTGAAACGACCATTATCGACAAGCAGAAAAAGATGCTGGATTATGCGATACACAATTTTTCATTGAATGGCTTGAAAGCAGAAGCACACTTGGATGATTTTACGACTTTCCGGACGGAAGAGAGATATGATTATATTGTCTCCAATCCGCCTTTTTACGATCCGTCAGTGTCACAAAGTGAAAATACACATTTGAATATTGCACGTTATTCCCACCATCTTCCGATAGAATCACTCGTGAAAAGAGTCAAAACTTTTTTAAAGCCGAAGGGATGGTTTATTTTCTGTTATGATGCAAAGCAGATTGATGTACTGTTGCAGCATTTGAAAAGTTATGGTATAAATCCTGAGAAGATACAGTTTGTACATTCAAAATTGGACAGGGATTCCAAACTGGTCATGATCGCAGCACGGAATAATTCAAGATCCATGACGCAGATATTACCACCTTTTGTGGTTTTTGATGAAAAATCTGTATATAGAGAAAAAGCGATGAAAGCGTTTGAAAAAGCAAATACGAACAGTATAAAAGGTGATTTTGAATGATCAAAAATGAAGTGTCGGTAATGGAAAATGTGAAGCCTGAATCCAGCTTGATAGAAGATGAAGGATATAAATACAAGTTTGATCCTTCTGCCTGTGAGGCTTGCGGAGGGCATTGCTGTACAGGCGAGAGCGGTTATATCTGGGCTAAATATGCAGAGATAGAGAAGATGGCAGACTTTGTTAACCTTAGGGTAGAAGATTTTGCTACAATGTATTTAAGAAAAGTGAAACATCGCTATTCTTTGATTGAAAAGAGACTGGCAGCAGATAATTATGCTTGTATCTTCTTTGATGAAGAGAAGAAGCGCTGTTCGATCTACCCGGTGCGACCGTTACAGTGTCGTACCTTTCCCTTTTGGGAACAGTTTAAAAATGATGAAGATGAGGTAAGAAAAGAGTGTCCCGGAATCGTATAATTATGACTGTGATCAGTCTGCTGCTGTTAAGCGGTATTTTACAGGCTAAAGAATTAAGAATTATCTCTGAAGATGAACTGATAGTACAGGGGCTGTTCTTTGATGAATACAAAGCCTATGAGAACAGCAGGCAGATATTTGGAAAACTGTATGATGATACGGGGGCAAAAGAGTATCTTTTTAGAGAAATGACCTCTGCACTGATGGCAGGTACTCACATAAAACAGAGTATAGACAGGCTGAAGGCATGGGATGCAAAAAATCCAAATAGCCTGGAAGTAAAACGTTTGCTTATTCCTCTCTATTTAACGAACAGGCAGATAAAAGAGGCTAAAAAAGAAGCGGCATATCTTATTGAAGCATCTGACATGCCGATGGATCTGGATCTTGCTTCTAACCCCTATCTCTATTCCGGTGAATTCAAAAAAGCGCTGGATCTCTTAAACGAAGCGTATACAAAATCATTAAATGAAGATGTGCTTTTACGTATGTCTGTGATCATGGATGAATATACGAATGAAAGAAAAAAAGCCATACAGCTTCTTGAGGCACATCGTCGTATGAATCATGTTGTCTCTGATCAACTCTATTTCAAACTCTTGTCCCTGTATATCAAAGAGAACAATATCGACGGCGTACTGGATACCTATAAAGTACTGTATGAAAAAGACAAACAAGACAAATACCTCACGAAGATCATAGAAGCCTATGCCTACAAAAGTGATATAAATGGCGCTATCGTTTTTTTAGAAGAAAATGGAGGTTCCGACAAGATACTTTATGATCTCTATAAAAATAAAAAACAGTTTGATAAAGCTTTAAAACTTGTAACAAAATTCTACAGTAAAGATCATGATCCGAAGTGGTTGGCTGAAAAAGCAATACTGACCTTTGAAAAAGCAACGGATAAGGATGATAAAAAGATGATTGCAATGGTTGTCAATTATTTTGATAAAGCGATATCAGAAGGTGTAGATGACAGTCTTTATCTCAATTATTACGGGTATACGCTTATTGATAAAAATATTGATATCAAAAAGGGTATGAAGATCATTTCAGATGCTTTGGTTCAGCAGCCGAACAATACCTATTACCTTGATTCTTTAGCCTGGGGTTATTATAAAGAAAAAGCCTGTAAAAAAGCCTACAACATGATGAAAAAAGTTGTGGATATGGAAGGTTTGGATGAACCTGAGATTTCTGAACACTGGGAAGCCATACAGAAGTGTCAGTCGAATAAATAACTTCTCATTAAAGATAAATTCTTTATTTGATATAATTTTGTGGAATTTAATTATAGTTTAAAGGTATTAAAACCTAGTAATCTATTTAGGTTCAAAAGTGTAGATATTACTTACTATAGAAAATACAAACAGGGGAAATACAAAATGACAAAATTGACTAAGTTAATAGTGATAGGAACAAGTAGTTTATTATTAAATGCTTGTGGGGGAGGTAGCGCTAGTACATCAATAGAGAATACTACAGGTACGACAAGTGGAACAGAATTAACTGTTGGAGCAAAGATAACTAAAGCAGAAAATATATTGCAAGAACTTAGAACACAAGCACTTTCAGTTATAAACTACAATGACTCAGGTACAGCAGGTTATTTAGATACAGAGGCATTAAATATAAATACAGCATTGGAAGATTGTTCTTTAAATACTGAGAATACAGCTGAGACACTCGCTACGCTAATAGATAATTCGGGCTCTATGCTGGATAATAATACTTCAAGTACACAGGATGATCTGGGAGACAATAAATCTTTAAAAATAAAGTGTGATACTACAACAAGAACTTGCACCTATTCGTATACAAAAGAGGATGTAAGTATGTATAGTGGTACTATAGTCTTGCCAGATATAAATGATGAAACAAACCCTGGTAATTTTACTAGTGTGCAAGGACAATTCAATGGTACTATCCCTGTCTTCAATGATGATAGTACTTATGGTACAGCTCAAATGTTTGATCTGGATTTAACCGTAACAAAAACTGAAGCAGGTGCAAATATAGAAGTATCTAATGTTTCTTTGGCTGAAAATACTGCGCTTGTCGGGATTTCAGCCATGTCTATCACAGCAGTATATGACTATGATAGTACAATTGACGATATAACGTCAGGATATATAAAACTTAATTCTGTGACTTTTAATGGGCAGTGTGGTAACTATAGCGCTATCGGAACACTTAAAACTACGGATTATGTTGAAAATGAAACTTTATTACAGGGAGAAAATAAAAATCTGTTACCTAGTAAACTCTCTTTTAATGGAAGTTTAACCAATACTTCAACTAAGGGTAAAATCTCTGGTTTAGTGAATATTGACTGGAAAAATGCTGCTACTATGGTAGAAAATGGAGATCCTGAAGTTGATATTTCTGTCGATGGTATTTTGGCTATGCCTGAGAGACCAGAGATGACTCTCGAGCTTACTTACAATAATGCTGTGGCGACTGAGGCAACATATCATAATTTTACAGCTAGCTACAGCTATGATGCACTTGTAATTGATACCGTAGGCATGTTAGATAAAGAAGGCGTAAATGGTCATATTACCATTACTACCAACAATGGTGTTGAATTTAAAATTATTATATCAGGTGAAGATATCGTTGAGGGTAATGCCGAAACTGGAACAGGGAGTATCGTAACTGTTGATGGAACAATTATAGGAACTTTGGAATACCGTTCAGAAATTGTTGTTGTTAAATATATAGATGGTTCTTTTGAATCTATTCCGTAACTTTGTAACCTTAAAAAGAAGTATTGTATTAATGGTACTTCTTGGAAGTACTCCTCTTTGTGCTGATGTACTTTCTTTTTTTAATCCAGACTACTCTCAAAATAAATCCTATGCAACTTCATTTCAAACATTTATAGCCAATGACCCCGTAAGTGTAGAAGCACTTTTTAATGACTGGGAAGGTGATTTTCACCCTAAGGATGGAACTAATCTTGCACTTGAAAGCAGTCGTTTTGATATAGGTGCAGTACTGAAAAATAACTTGTATATAGGGTACACTTATAGACATGATGTTTTTATTTCGGCTTCTCATGATTTGACAGTACTTAACAAGCTCATTAAAAATAAACTGGATTTACCAATAGATAAAAACTTTGACCTCTCTTTGGATATTGAAGGGTTTGAAGCGCAAGGTATTGTGTTAGCTAAAGAGTTTACATTTACACTGAATGAAGAAAGTTCACTTTCTGTATCTTTGTCCACTTCATTTCTCTATGCCAGCAATATGCAGGATGGAACCCTTTCTGGTGTTGCGAGTGTATCCTCAAAAAAGGATTATGACTTTTATGCAACTTCTAAGTATTTCTACACCCATAATTATCTTTATGATTTAAGTGTAGATAGATCTTATGGGCTTGGTTTTACTACACACATGACACTTGCCTATCAATATAATGATTTTTCTATGCTTTTTATTGCTAATGATATTTTTGGAAGAATATATTGGGATAATTTACCCTATAGTTATGTTGAAATGAGTTCTGCAAACAAATATTATGATAAAGATGGTTATGTCCATTATAATCCAACTATTTGGGGGTATGAGACCCAGGAGAATTTTGTACAGGAACTACCTTTAAAATTGCATGTACAGGCAAGTTATATCATAGTGGATAAATATGCTATAAGTGCGGGTATGCAGTATATGTATGAGACTTCTCTACCTTTTGCAGAGTTAAGCTATATGCCGGATGACGGAGAATTATATTATATGTCTTACGAAAGTAGATTTGGTAGTACAACCCTTGGTATGCAGTATCATAACATATCCGTTTCTTTAAGTGCAGATAAAATAATTGCTCCCTCTTCAGTCGGTACGCAAGTATCAGCTTTTTTAAATTTCTAGCAGATTTTAAAATAGAAGAAAATAAAAAGGATATTTCGGATTATGTAAAAACACTTTATAGTGAGAAAATGATCATATAGTAAAAACTAACAGCTTTCTTAAATAGATCAAATTTGGAAGTGCTTCCAAAGTAAAATAATATTTACTTACTTAAGATATAATACAAAAAAATTTAGCCTAAGGTAGATGTATGGCGCAGATATTAGATGAAATTATTAAAAAAACCAGAGAAGATCTTGAAAAAAGAAAAGTAGATTATCCTGTTGAATGGCTAGGCCGTTCACTTGCATTTAATCCTTTTGTTCCTAAAGATGTTCAATCAGCATTAAAAGCAACAGAAGAGAATCCCTACCGTATTATAGCTGAAGTAAAAAAAGCGAGTCCCAGTAAGGGAGTGATACGTGAAGATTTTGACCCTATGGTTATTGCACAGGCGTATGAAAAAGGCGGTGCTGACTCTCTTTCCATTCTGACAGAACCACATTTTTTCCAGGGTGACAAAGAGTATCTTGGAATGGTACGCCGTTATGTGAGCATCCCCTTGCTTAGAAAAGATTTCATTGTAGACAAATACCAGCTCGTTGAAGCATTGGCATTTGGAGCAGACTATGTACTCCTGATCGCCATGGCACTGTCGCGTAAAGAGCTTAAAGAGTTGTATAACTATGCCAGACACTTGGGATTGGACGTACTTGTAGAAGTACACAACAAAACGGATCTGGTTAAGGCTATCTTTGCCGGAGCGGAGATCATCGGTATCAACCATAGAAACCTTGAAACATTCGAGATGGATATGCGTTTGACAGAAAAACTTATCCCCCTGATTCCCAACGGAAAGATCATCGTAGCAGAATCCGGGATCAACGATCATGAAACGGTGGTTGAAATTTCAAAAATGGGCGCAGATGCTTTCCTGGTCGGTGAACACTTCATGAGACAGGATGATATTACTGCGGCGATCCGCCAGGTCAAATACGGAAAACAGTAGTTTCCCTTCTCCCCCCTTATGTAAGTATTTCCATTATGGGAATATTTACAAATAGACCAGTTTTAGATATCCTATGTCAATAACACCAGTAAAAGGATACGCAAATGTCTAAAACAGCACCCAAATTAAAATTATTTACAGTTTGTTACAGACCACCTTTCTCTGAAACTATGGATAGGTTTATTATAGATCATATTGTATCTTCCATGGTTTCGCCACATAAAGGCAAACTGGAAGAAAGAGAAACAG
>Ga0256834_1002830_pt1 | contig 10676 bp, 11 predicted proteins | sample 4281140metaG_FD_190536 | JGI IMG/M metagenome (GOLD analysis project Ga0256834, IMG submission 190536) | Hydrothermal vent microbial communities from East Pacific Rise, Pacific Ocean - 4281-140 | ecosystem: Environmental > Aquatic > Marine > Hydrothermal vents | place: Pacific Ocean: East... | reverse complement strand
CTCAAAGCTCCAACAGGACAAACAGCAGAACAAGCACCCCAATCTATGTTGTTATCTTCTACTTTTGTATTTATGATTTTTGAGCTATAACCACCTGCACTAATTTGAAGTGCTTCATCACCAATAATCTCATTACTAACACGAACACATCTCTCACACATTATACAAAGATGCGGATCATAAGTGATACTTCCCCAATTTTGCATATCTCTTTTTTGATCTTTTGCTGCAAAACTTTGTGAAGATATATTAAACTCTAGTGTCTTATTTTGTAAATCACACTCGCCTGATTTTGGGCAAACTCCACACTGTAAAGGGTGATTTACATCATAAAGTTTCATGATATTTTGTCTATGTTTATAAAGCTCTTGTGAGTGAGTCTCAATTTTTAAACCATCAACAACTCTCTCTTGACAGCTAAGAACAGGAGTATCTAAACCATCAATATCAACAACACACAATCTACAAGATGCAATAGGCTTTAGCTTTGGTAAATAACACATAGTTGGTATATAAAAGCCATTTCTTCTAGCAACTTGTAAAATAGTTTCATTTTTAAAAGCTTCTATCTTTTTGCCGTTAATCTCTACACTTATCATCTGTTCAGATTTACTCATATTACACCGCCACCATCGCTATATAATAGCATCTCATACATCTACTTGCTTCATCAATAGCTTGCTGTTGTGTGAAACCAAAATTTACTTCATCTTGACTTGTTTTTCGATAATCAACATCAAGTTTTTCACTAACCTCTCTTGGAAGTCCAGCAACCCAACCTTTTACCTCTTCTTTTTTATCATAAACTTTTAATCGTCTTAAATGATCTTCCATAATCTCTTCATCTAAAAGTGTTAATTTGCCATCGTGAACATAGCGACTCATAACAGATGCCGCTCTTTTTGCTTGACCAACAGCATTTACAATCGTCATAGGTCCATATTCACAATCTCCTGCTGCAAAAACACCTTTTTTGCTTGTTTGATAAGTTTTTCCATCTGTTAAAAGTGTATTCCAACTTGTAAGCTCTAACTCCCAATCTTTTGGTATATATTTAAGATCTGCATCTTGAGAAACTGCTGGTATGAGATAATCACACTCTATCTCATAATCATCACCCTCTATCTTTACAAGTTGAGCTCGACCACCATTTGGATCAGGAACTAATTCAAACATATTTACTTTTACTTTTTTAAGAGTGTTATTGTCATCAAAAATCTCTTCAATTGCAGAGTGAAATACAAACTCAACACCCTCTTCCACAGCTTCGTGATACTCTTCTAAACTTGTATTTCGAATAATTGTCTTCTCATCTCTTCTATAAAGCATTATCACCTTTTTAGCTCCAGCTCTAATAGCACATCTTACAACATCCATTGAAGTAAAACCACCCCCAACACAAACAAGAGTTTTACCGCTTAAATCAACTTCTGGTGCTAAATTCCACTTTATATTGAGATTAACTTGGTCTAAAAACTCAATCGCAGACCAGTAACCTTTCATATCAAGTCTCTCATTTGCAGCTCTTATCTTTTTACTAATTCTAGTTCCACTTGCTAACATAATTGCATCATATTCATCTTCAAATGCTACAAGCATCTTATCTGTAACTTTAGTATTTAAGATAAATTCAACACCATTTAAAGCCCCGATAGACTCTATATCTTTATAATATTTATCATATGGCATTCGATACTCAGGTACACCAACAGCAACCTCTCCTCCAAGAACAGGAAGCTCCTCATAAACATCACTAGCAACTCCATCAAGTGCAAGATAATAAGCAGCAGTCAATCCAGCAGGACCTGAACCAACAATAGCAACTTTTTTACCATTTAATGGTTTTTGTACAGCTGGATATAAAAAATCTAAGCCATGGTCACTCTCATAATCTGCTCCAACTCTTTTAAGCTCCATAATAGAGACAGCTTCATCAAGATTCGCTCGTCTACACTCATCTTCACAAGGATGAGGACAGACACGACCACAAGCATGAGCTAGTGGCATAGTCTGTTTTGTAGCTTTTAAACTCTCACCAAATTGTAAATCCCTAACTCCCTCAATATATGCAGGAATATCAATATGATCTGGACATGCATCCATACAAGGTGCCGTCACTTTTGCTATGTAATTTATATCTTTGTTATCATAATGAGGTGATTTTTTTTGATTATTTATTAGGTCGTTTATCTCATTTTTAAAGTGTTCAAGAATATTTATAAGTGGTACAGGAACAGTTCTTCCAATCTCACATTTACTTGTTTTTATCATAGTTTCAGAAATCTCTAAAAGATGTGTTACATCGTCACTGCTACCCTCACCTCTTGCAATTTTATCAAACAGATCATATAAAATTCTTCCGCCCCATCTTCCAGGTGCACACCTTCCACAGGCTTCAGAATACTCTTGATATTGAGCTGCATATTCAGCTCCTGCTTTTACAACATCTACACCCTCTTCAAAGACAACTAAGCCATTCCAACCTATGAATATTTTTGAGTTTGTGTTTTCATCATAATTAGCAGGCACTTTAAATGATGACTCACTCCACTCATCTTTTGCAATATTTCTATTGTCAATAAATTCACCTTGCCAAGTTGAAAAAAGAACTTTACTCAAGTAGTCTTCCTTTTCGCTACCAAAGTCCAATCTACTTCATTAAACTTGATAGAGTTCATCACCTCATGCCCTAAATCTCTTATATAATCTGCACTCTTTTGAACAGATGTAAAATCACCAACCTCGAATAAAAAGATAATCACCTCACCAGGTTTTGCCTCTTTTTCTATAATTTCGCCCATTCTGTCATAAAATTTACTTTTATGTTTTCTTAAATCATATCTTTCCATAAATTCATCCCCTATCTATCTATTTCGCCAAATACGATGTTTAAGTTACCAATGATAGTTACAACATCTGCCAAATAAGTCCCAGGAAGTATCTGTTGTAACAAACTTGTATGCCAAAAACTTGGAGCTCTAACTTTTAATCTATACGGATACGGATCACCTTGAGAATTGATATAATATCCAAGCTCTCCCTTAGGTGATTCAGTAGCAACATAAACCTCTCCAACAGGAGGTCTCATACCTTGTGAAACTAAAACAAAATGTTGCATAAGTGCAAAGTTATCTGTCATAAGCTCCTCTTTTGTAGCAGAGATATATTCAGGTACTCTTGCCATAATCCCTGGCTTAGTATCGTGATACATAGGAATTAACTGATGTAAAATTTTTGTACACTCATACATTTCTGCTATGTATAATTTATATCTACCATAACTATCCGTTCTATCTGCAACAGGAACTTCAAAATCTATCTCATCATAAAGCTCATAAGGCTCTTCTTTACGAATATCCCAAGCAATACCACTTCCTCTAAGAGTTGGTCCACTACAACCCCAGTTTAATGCATCTTTAGCCGTAAGCATCCCAACATCTTCTAGTCTCATTTTCCAAATTCTATTTTTTGTTAAAAGTGCTTCATAATCTTTAACATCATTTGGAAATTTAGTGATAAAAGCTAATAACTCATCTGTCCAACCTTTTGGCAAATCAAGAGGAACACCACCAATTCTGATAGCAGAGTGGGTAAGTCTAGCCCCACAATAATCCTCCATCAAATCCATAGCAAACTCTCTCTCTCTAAAACAAAAAAGAAAAATACTCATAGCACCAACATCAAGTGCATGTGTTGCAAGCCAAAATAGATGAGAGATGATACGATTAAGCTCAAGCAACATCATCCTAATAACCATAGCTCGTCTTGGAATTTGCCCCTCAATCCCCAAAAGCTTCTCAACACTAAGAGCAAACCCGTAGTTATTTGAAGATGCGGCGATATAATCCATTCTGTCAGTAGTTGGAAGAAATTCATTATAAATCATATTTTCAGCCATCTTCTCCATGCCACGATGCAGATATCCAACATCAGGAGTAGCTTTGATAACAAGCTCACCATCAAGCTCTAATATAAGTCTAAGTTGTCCATGAGCTGATGGATGCTGTGGTCCAAAATTGACAATCATGTGATTGTCTTCTCTTTCAAAAACTAAGTTTTCGTAAAAAGGATTTAGTCTATTAGGAGTTTGAGTCTGCATCTATTACTTCCTCTTCTTTAATGTTTTTTGTAAATCTTTTCTAAATCTTGTGATAAATGGTACACCACCATCTTCTTGAAACTCTGAAAAATTTGTCTTCTCATTTGAAGCTTTTGTACCATATGGAACCTCTGAGCCAACTCTTGCAAATTGTGTTGTATCTTTTTGATCAACTCTTTTTGTATCTCTAATCTCAGGACCAACAACAGCTCTATGCTCTTTTCCAAAGATAAGATCTATCTCATACCATTGAGCACTTTCATCACCAATTAATGGATAAGTTTTTAAAAGTGGGTAACCTTCCCAATCATCAGGCATAAGAAGTCTTTTCATAAATGGATGATTATTTGCAACTATTCCAAACATATCAAACATCTCTCTCTCAGCCCAATTTGCACTATTAAAAATATCACAAATACTCTCAACCGCTTCGCCATTATCGATAAAAAACTTCACTCGTAATCGTTTTCTTTTTTTGATAGATAGCATCTGATAAAAAATCTCAAATTGATTAGATTTTGCAAGAAAATCAATTGCAGACATCTCACTAAGAAAATCATACTCTAACTCATCTCTTAAGTGTTTCATAACTGCTTTTATATCATTGGGTTTTATAAAAAGTACCATCTGCCCTTTTTGTATGTAAGACTCAGATATCTCAAAATTCTCTTCTAAGCTTTTTAAATCTGCACTAAAAATCTCATCTGTCGAAACTTTATCTTTTGCTAACTGTGGAGATTTGTAAAATCTATCACTATGATAAGCTTTTGCTTGTGCATTTTGTTTGTCTGTATAGGCTCTCATTATACCAACCTTTTTGGTTTTGCTTTTGAAAATGCACTTTGACGCCTAATCTTCTTTTGAAGCATCATAAGAGCATATTGAAGTGTCTCAGGACGAGGAGCACAACCTGGGAGATATATATCTACAGGAATCAATCTATCAACACCTTGCACGGTTGCATATGTGTTAAACATTCCGCCTGTGTTTGCACAACTTCCCATACTTATAACCCATTTTGGCTCTGCCATCTGATCATAAAGTCTTTTTATAAATTGTGCATGTTTTTTACTAAGAGTTCCAGCAACTACCATAACATCAGCTTGTCTAGGGCTTGCTCTAAAGATAGTACCAAATCTATCAAAATCATAACGACTAGCACCAGCTGCCATCATCTCAATCGCACAACAAGCCAATCCATAAGTAAGAGGCCATAAAGAGTTACTTCTACCCCATTGTACAAGTTTATCTACCGTAGTTAATGCTACAGGAAGTCCTCCCTCTTGAAGGTAATTTACTTGATGCTGTGCCATTCTAAAGCTCCTTTTTTCCATGCATATATAAAACCAATTGTAAGAAGCATGATAAATATCATCATCTCAGCAAACCCAAACCAACCTAAAACCTTAAAATTAATAGCCCAAGGAAACATAAAAATAATCTCAACATCAAAAAGTATAAATAAAAGTGCAAAAAGATAAAAATGTGATGAGATCTTATTTGGTTGCTTTGTAACCTCTGGACCACACTCATAAATAGTCAACTTTAACTTTTCATTATCTTGGCGAGCCATCTTAAGACTAATAAAACGAGCTAATACCGTAGTTCCAATAAATGCACCAAATGTGAGTACAAAAAAGATAAACGCCCCAAAATATGGATGTGCAACTGTCATATGCTCCATGCTTAAATCCTTAAAGTTATTGATAAATATTATATGTGAATAATATTTTAGAAAGAAGAGTTTACAATGAATTTGTTTAAACAATGGAGCGATTTCACAATTTGTATACAATTTTGTAACAATTTTACTCACTTTTATTTTTAAATTAAAATGACTATATTGAATTAAAAAATTTTCTAAAAAGAGAAAAACTTACCTACAAAGAGAAACCCATAATTTTATCTTCCCCAAAAGCTCCACCAAGCTCCCTATTTATCGCCACTAAAAAGTCTTTCATGTAAAAGATAGGTTCATCTTTTATGGCAACACTTAGAGCTGTATTTTTAACAATAACTTCTATCTGTCCACCACTTAAATTGTGTTTTGCAAGAGTTTTTATATCAAATGATTTTTCATAATGTGTGTTATTTGGTAACATCTTTTCCCAAAGCTTAACTCTTTGTTCAAAATTTGGCTTTGCAAACTCTATCTTATGATTAAAGCGCCTAGAAAATGCAAGATCAATGGTTTCTAAAAGATTTGTAGTTGCAATCAAAATGCCATCAAATCTCTCAATTTGCTCTAAAAAGATATTTTGCATCTGATTGTGCATCTTATCTGCTCCACCACCAGGGCCCGTACTTCGTGAGCTTAAAAATTGATCTGCTTCATTTAGTAGCAGTATAGGTTCAGTTTTTGTCTTTTTTGAAATCTCTTTGTAAGTATCAAATATTCGTCGAACATTTTTTTCACTCTCTCCTACATACATTGAGAGTATTTTAGAGCAATCAAAGCTAAGAACTTTTCTCTTTAATGATTTCGCCAAAGATAGAGCTGTCATCGTCTTTCCAGTACCTGGTGGCCCATAAAAGATAACCCTTGCATCTAGCCCTGATTTTTTATCAACAACTCCCCACTCTCTTAATCTTTTTATAACCTCTTTATCCATCTGTCTTAAGATAGTATTTAAAATCTCTCTTGTTTTTGGATTTAGCACAACTGCATCTAGATTGGTTTTGGGAGTTACTAATTCAAAAATATCTTGCTCTTTTACAAGTGTATCGATTTTTACTCTTTGAATTTTTTTTACTTTATTTGGATGTATAATATTTTGCAAAAAATCTTCATTTATAAAAAAACTTCTAGTAACACCGCCAAAGACTGTTAACATCTCATCATAATCAATAATCTCTTTTTCTATTAGAGTTGAACTATCTTCTAAAAGAGATCTATATTTTATCTTATCATAATCATTTTCGCTGATTAAATTTATGAGAGTATTCATCTCTCTTAAGCTCTCTAACTCTCCTGAGTACTCCTCTTTTAAAAGAGCCAAAAATATAATCTGCTCTTTATCATTTAACTCATGTTCACTAAACATTCTCTCAGCTGATACTTTATCTTTTGTAACTTTTAATCTCTCACTTATTCGAGTCTCTAAATTTTTCAGACGATTTTGCAATCTATCAATATTTAGAGAGTTTTCTGATTGGTTATGTCTAACTAGAGATATTTTTTGATAAAGCTCTATTCGCAAAAATTGATCTTTTAGATACTCCAAATGGTCACTATAAGCTGTAATATCAGGCAAAGAAACCTCTAATGTACCAAGCTCAAGCAATTTTTCAAAAAAACCACTCAAAGTTACAGAAGAGTTTATAAGCTCCAAGTTAGAAATCTCTCCCATCTTTGTTTGTATAAAGCTACTTTGTGAAATCCATCCCAAATCTAACAAGTTTTTTACAAGAGGAAGCTTTTTAAGATACTCATAATCTTTTTCACTATAAAGCTCAATCAATACAAGATAAACAGAGTTCTGTTCCTCTCCTCTAACATGACAAGAAGCTAAATACTTTAGGATTTTAGCCTCTTCCTCTGTACATTTTAGCTGTGGAAAAATATCTGATTTACAGATATCTTCACTCTCTAAAAAATTAATCAAATAATCCAATCTAACCCTTAAAACAATCTATCGAAGAAACTTCATCGCCAAACCAGCAACATCATCAATCACACTACCATCATTGTCAAAATCAAGCATTCCCATAAGACCACCACCAGAACTTCTTGAAGATGAACCTCCACCAAGCATACCTTTACCAAGACTCCCAATTATCATAGGAGCAAGCATCGGAAGCAGACTTTTTAAGATTGATGTACTAACACCTGTTTTTTGTGAAACCTGAGATGCAATTTCACGGCTACCCTCACGACTTCCTGTGATATATCCAAGCAAATCATCTCCTCTTTGTTGCATCTTATTGTTATTATAGTGATTTGAAGGAGCATCTAACATATCTGCATACTTGCTATCTTGGATTAAACCCTCAAGTCCTGATGAATCAAAACTACTACTCTCAACTCGCCCCTTTACTTGACCAAACATCGCAGAACCAAGATTTCTTAAAATATCCTCTGCTCCACTTTGGTTAGTGCCAGCCTTTTTAGCCACTTGTCCAAGAAGATCTCCACCTCCACTTTTTAACAACATATCAATCAATCCCACAGACAATCCTTTTTTATAAATTTTATATAATCTAATTATACATTAAAGAGTATTATTTTACAATGGCACTTATGAAAATACTACTAATGGAAGATGATATAATTCTCTCAGAGATTATTTTGGAACATTTAGAGAGTTTGAATTACGAAGTAAGTCCTGCTTATAATGGAGTTGAAGCCGAAGATTTGGCATATGCTAAAAAGTTTGATCTTTTGCTTTTGGATGTCAATGTTCCCCATGTTGATGGTTTTATATTTTTAAAAAACTTAAGAAAAACTGGCAACAAAACTCCTGCTATATTTATAACTTCACTCGATAGTACAGAGGATTTAAAGTTAGGATTTGATTCAGGATGTGATGATTATATAAAAAAACCTTTTGACCTCAGTGAACTTGAAACTAGAATAAACAATATAAAAAGATTGTACAAAATAGAGCGTAAAGATAAATTAAAGATAAGTGAATCACTCTATTTTGATAAACAAAACTTAACACTTATAAAAGATGATACAAAGATAGCTATCTCTAAAAAAGAAGCAGAAATTTTAGAGTTTTTTATTTTAAATAAAGATGAAACAATTTCCATAAATGCCCTTGCCAACACTCTTTGGAGTTATGAAGATTCACCCTCAGATGCAACAATTCGAACATACATAAAAAACTTAAGAAAACTCATAGGAAGTGAATATATAAGCAATATACGAGGAGTTGGTTATCGTTTTAACTAAAGATGAAAAAAGGACATTTTTCAGTTTTTTATCGCTGTTTCTTGGTCTCTCTTTGGTTTTGATGATTATAATCGCTTGGCTCTTTTATCAGATGCAATATAAGCTAAACTATGATCTAATCACTTCAAAGATGCAGATAAATGCATCTAAATTATCTTCAAATATCATAAAAGCACACATGCACAATTTACCTCTTAAAAATAGTGATTTAAAAGTTGACGATAGATTTAACTTTGGACTCTATGGCAAAGATAAAAAAGCTCTAACTACAGAGATAAATCATAAGATAGATTTTTCTAAAAAAAGTTATCGTACAGATAATGGAGATTTAATAATTATAGATGATGGAGTATCTGGGCATTTGAACATATATTATGTGGTGATACAAGAGCAGAATTTTGAGGAGTTTTCAAGCTCTCTTTTACAAACTACCATCGCTACTTTCTCTTTCATCTATCTTATCTTGGCTCTTTTTGGGTATCAGCTTGCAAAAATTTTTATAAGACCTATACAAAATCAAAGAGAAAAACTAAATAACTTCGTAAGAGATAGCACACATGAGCTAAACACTCCAATAACTGCTCTTTTAATGTCAGTTAACTCAAAACAACCGTTAACTAGAAAATCATTAGAGAGGATAGAGATAAGTGCAAAAAGAATTTCTGAAATATATAAAGACCTTACATATCTGTTTTTAAAAACAAAAGAGGATGCTTTGCCTGCCGAAAAACTAAATCTTGAAAAAGTTTTAATAGCACAAGTGGAGTATCTAAAAGAGTTTGCTAGAAAAAAAAAGATAACTATAAAGTTAAAAACCCAAGATGCAAATTTTGCAATAGATGAAAAGAGTTTTATAAGACTTGTCAATAATCTTATTTTAAACTCTATCAAATACACACAAATGAGTGGAGAAATAGAGATAACACTCACTAAAAACCACCTAATCATAAAAGATAACGGCATAGGAATAGATGAAAAAAAATTAAACGATATCTTTAACAGATTCTATCGTGCCACCTCAACTCAAGGCGGTTTTGGGATAGGACTAAGCATCGTTAACACTATCTGCAAAACTTACAATATCAAGATAGAAGTTAAATCAAAAATCAAAGAAGGAACAACCTTTACATTAAGTTTTATATCATGAGACGAAGAGTTTTTTTATCACTTTCACTCTTTTCAACTCTTAGTTTAATGGCTGATAAAAAAGAGAATAAGTGGCAACTTTTAGAGAGTGTGCAAAATGACCTTTTTCCAAATAGTTCAAAATTTGAAGCTATAAGATATCTAAAGATTGTATCAAATCATAGCTCTTTTAACAGTGGAGATTTAAAATTTATATTTGATGGTCTTAAAAGAGTACAAAAGCTTGGTTATGAGAGTAGTTTAAGCTCCTTAGAAAAGCAAAGCATCTTAAAGCAATTTGAAAAGAGCAGTTTTGGGCACAATTGGATTTCAACTATTTTAAAATATATACTAGAAGCACTCTTTAGCGACCCGATATATGGAGGAAACAAAAATGAGTTTGGCTGGAAAAGCTACAATCACAATGAAGGGTTTCCAAGACCAAAAAAGAGGTTTTTAAATGTATGATTTCTGCATAATAGGCAGTGGAGCTGGAGCTGGTCCTATCGCATATGAACTTACAAAAAGTGGTGCTAAGGTTGTGATACTTGAAAA
>Ga0256834_1002829_pt1 | contig 10677 bp, 10 predicted proteins | sample 4281140metaG_FD_190536 | JGI IMG/M metagenome (GOLD analysis project Ga0256834, IMG submission 190536) | Hydrothermal vent microbial communities from East Pacific Rise, Pacific Ocean - 4281-140 | ecosystem: Environmental > Aquatic > Marine > Hydrothermal vents | place: Pacific Ocean: East... | reverse complement strand
CGTCACCTCAATATTTTCAGGAATAAAGATCCCTTGTAACTGTTCAATACGCTGGATCACCTGCTCCGCCACATCCACCGCATTGGTACCTGGCTGCTTGGCGATGGCAATGGTGACCGCCGGAAATTCCCCCCGGGCTGAAACACCTTTTTCAGCAATCGCCTGGCCGGTACCGAACCAAACATATTGCTCGGGGTGGTCCGAGCCAATACGCACTTCGGCAACGTCACTCAAATAGACCGGCTCTCCCCCGGAGACCCCCACCACCAACTGGCCGATCTCTTCGGCACTGCTCAGAAAATCCCCCACCCGCACCAATATTTCGCGGTTATCGCGGATCATCACCCCCGCTTCATTGGAGAGATTGGCCTGTTGCAGCGCATAACTGAGTTCACCAATCGCCATGTTGTAACCGGCCAGTTTTTGCAGATCGAGAAGCACATGAACAACTTGATCAGGGCTACCCAGCGTATAGATATCCCGGGTTCCTTTAACACGTTTAAGCTCAACCTCTATGGTGTGGGCAACTTTAGATAGCTCAGTCGCTCCCACTCGCTGATCCTCACTCCAGAGTGTCAATGAGACAATCGGCACATCATCGATCCCCATCGGCTTGATCACCGGCGGCAAAATACCCACATGTTGAGGAATCCAATCACTGTTCGAATGCACCGCATTATAGAGCCGAACAATCGCATCGGTGCGCGACTCACCCACCTCAAAGCTCACCGTCAGCAGCGACATACCCGGTTTGGAGACAGAATAGACATGCTCCACCCCTTCCAGCTCTGACAACACCTGCTCGGCGGGGGTGCTGACCAGCGCCTCAACCTGCAGTGCCGAAGCACCAGGGAATGGAATAAAGATATTGGCGAAAGTGACGTTGATCTGCGGCTCTTCCTCTTTCGGTGTCACGATAACCGCAAACAGACCCAGCAGCAGACCAACCAACGCCAATAGTGGTGTAATTTCAGTCTGTAGAAAACGTTTTGCAATATTGCCAGAGAGGCCCATGGATGAACTCATCAGTTACTCTCCCGCCTGAGCACGGCGTTTAAGCATAATACCGGCGCGCACCGGATCCAGTGAGACCTGATCACCCTCATATAATCCAGCGAGTATTTCGATACGCCCATCCTCCAGCTCACGTCCCAAACGAACCTGTCGGTATGCGATTGCATCGCCATTCATCACATACAGCGCCGTCAACTCACTGCGACGGACAATCGCTTGTGGATCAACAGCCAGCGCCCGAAAAGAGCCAACATTGAACACCACTTTCACCATCATGCCGGGGTAAACCCCCTCCAAACCACTCGGTAGACCCACCCGTACCTTGAAAGTGTGGGTCAGCGGATCAGCATAGGGGTAGATGGTTATCTCATCACTGACAACCGCTTTTGCCTCTGTTTGTGGAAATACCACCCGGACAGATTCATTTTTCCTTACCTGTCCAATATAGCTCTGGGGTACTGAGGCCGTCACCCGCATATCATCAACCACAAACCCACTCATTAGGGGCTGCCCTACATTGGCCATTTCACCTTGCTCTATATGGCGAGCAACCACAATGCCACTGAAAGGGGCTTTGATAACGGTGTAATCAAGTTGCTCTTTTGCCTGTTGCCACTTCGCTTCAGCCCCTTTCAAACGCTGTTCACTGGCATTGATATTGGCAATCGCCTCATCAAAAACTGAAACCGAGACCAATTTTTTACTTTGTAACTCAGATACCCGCTGGTGTTCAGCCTTACTCTTGATGTAGAGCGCTTTCGCCTCCTGCAGTGCCGCATCAGCGGTGTCCAACTGCGCCTGCTGCTGCTTATCACGCAAGCGCATGATAACGCTGCCCTGCGGTACAAAATCATCCACATCAAAATTAATTTCAGTAACACGCCCCGAGGTCTGAGCTGAAATAGTGGCCTGTTTAATCGCCTCTATCACACCGTCATACACCATACGCTGCGAGTACTCTTTATACTCCACTCTCTGTGATGGAATCGATTCATCAGCAACCACAAAAGAGAGAGTAAAAAGCCAAAATAGCAGTGATATTGAGATAATTTTTTTCATGCGCGGCTGACCACCCCAAAACGGTTGAATAATTTATCGATTAGACTATATTATAAAATGCTAATATTCAAGAGTGTATGATGACAAACACAATCATCTACAGCGTTTACTCCTGACAAAAAAACGCATAAACGCTACACTTTATGTCATAGAGTCAAAAGAGATATCACTATGCGACAGAAAATATTACTACTCGCCCTTGTTTTGCTGCTATCCGGCTGTAGCCAAAATACAATCAACCTCAGGCTGGATGCCATCAACACACCGGATTATTCGGCAGAAAAACAGTCGTATCAACTACTGAGCGGCGACCCTGAAACCAAACGTAACGACCTCTATTTCCAAGAGTTCAGCCGTTTTGCCCGATATGCTCTCGAACAATCCGGACTGCAAGCAGCAAACAACGGCTCTGAAGCCGATCAAAAGGTCTATTTCAGTTTTGGTGTTAACGATGGAACCACAAAACGCCAAACCTACAGCGCCCCTATCTATGAATATGTTGGCGGGGATACCATTACCATTAGGGAGCACGGCAGCCGCAATGGAAGCATCGACACCAACACCACCCAAGTCTATGTTCCTTATCGCTTTAAACTGGTTGGTCTTGAGTCACGCTCTCTCAAAATTACTACCTATCAGAGTTACCTTCGGTTAGAGGGGCGCAGCAACGATGACGAGCAAAAACAACTCTGGATGATTACTGTTGAGACAAACAGTAGCAGTAATGATCTGCGCATGCTAATACCGCTGATGTTAAGTAAAGCACAACCCTACATAGGAAAAAACAGCGGCAGAGCTATACAGATAAAAACCTCTGCGAATGATCTGCAGGTACAGCAGTTTATTGATGGTGCAAATAGCCAGTAGTATGCTAACAACCAACAAAAATGACCAGGGAGTGGTCACACATGAAATACCATCTTTTCAGCCGTTTAATCTGGCTGTTTATCACCATCTTCAGCTATTCACATCCACTACTCGCTACTGAACCACCGCCACTGCCACTGGCCCGCAACTACCAGCAAAATATCGAAATCAGCCAATACTGGGTGAGTGAAAAGCTGGATGGCGTGCGCGCTTATTGGGATGGCAAGCAGTTAATTTCAAAAAATGGCAATCCATTTTCGGCACCTGAATGGTTTACCGAGGCATTTCCCGCTCAACCACTGGATGGTGAATTGTGGATGGGGCGGAATCAATTTGAGAAGCTGCTCAGTACCCTTCGGCAACAACCGATTAATCACAAGCTATGGCGAAAGGTGCGCTATATGGTTTTTGACCTCCCTGCAAAAGGGATCCCCTTCGAACAACGCCTGACTAAAATCGAACAAATCATTAATGCCCACCCAAGCCCCTATCTATCGATTGTTGAACAATACCAACTATCAACCCATGCCGAGCTGATGGAAAAACTTGATCAAATAACCAAGTCAGGGGGCGAAGGGTTGATGCTGCATAACGGCAGTGCACTCTACACCGCAGGCCGAAGCAACAATCTGCTTAAAGTGAAAATATATCAGGATGCTGAAGCCACCGTTATCGGGCATCAACCAGGCAAGGGGAAGTACAGTGGGCTACTCGGTTCACTGCTGGTTGTAGATAAAGAGGGAAACAGATTTAAGCTTGGTAGCGGCCTTAGCGACCAACAACGTAAAAACCCACCGCCCATCGGGAGTACCGTTACCTACCGTTTTACCGGGAGAACCATCAACGGATTACCACGCTTTGCTCATTTTTTGCGGGTTTATTCTGAACTGTAAAAACAAAAAAACCCGCTCTAAAATAGAGCAGGCCTCTTGAGATGACTCTGAACAAGTCGGGTTAAATTCAGAGTTTTCTTAAATGTGGTCGGGACGGCAGGATTTGAACCTGCGACCACCTGCCCCCCAGGCAGGTGCGCTACCAGGCTGCGCTACGCCCCGAATAAAACTCATCAATCTATCACTCGGCGCGGATTCTAACTGATTTGGATTACCAGATAAACAGCTTTTTAACTTGTAACTGTTCAGCTCACCCCTGAAACCCACCATTTCTGCGTTAAAAAATGGTCATTTACACTTGTAAACTCACATTTTTTGCCTTGAACTGACGGATTTCAGGGGCAATCTGAACAGTTACTTTAATCCCCGGATAGAGACACCCTCTTATCCGGAGATCAAGGTTTAAGAATTTTTAGTAAATCTTCCAGTTCACTTATCATCAGCTCAACCGGTTGATTTTTGCTGCTGACACTTTTCTGTTTTTTTTCACCCTTCAGCTGCTGACGGGCCCCACCAATAGTAAACCCTTGTTCGTAGAGTAAACTGCGGATTTGACGAATCATCAGCACATCATGACGCTGATAGTAACGCCTGTTACCCCGACGCTTAACCGGCTTGAGATGCTCAAACTCTTGTTCCCAGTAGCGAAGCACATGCGGCTTGACGCCACATAACTCACTCACTTCGCCAATGGTAAAATAACGTTTACCGGGGATCGTTGGTAGCTCGCTGTTATTTGACGCTTCCAACATAGGATTCTACTCTCGCCTTTAGCTTTTGACCGGCCTTGAATGTGGCCACTCGACGTGCGGTGATGGGGATCTCTTCCCCGGTTTTTGGATTGCGACCGGGACGCTGGCTCTTATCGCGCAGATCAAAATTACCAAAACCCGATAATTTAACCTGTTCTCCACGCTCAAGTGCCATTCGAATCTCTTCAAAGAAACACTCAACTATCTCTTTCGCTTCGCGCTTATTCAAACCAAGCTCTTGAAACAGCGTCTCTGCTATATCGGCCTTAGTCAATGCCATTGTTGTTATTCTCTCAGTTTAGCGTTCAGCTTTTCTGACAAGGTATCAAGGATTTTAGTGACTGCGGCTTCCACATCCTCATCAGTCAATGTCTTGTGATCATCCTGCAAATTCAGAGCGATGGCAAGACTTTTCTTGCCAGAATCAATACCTTTGCCGGTATAAATATCAAACAACTTCAACTCTTTCAATATAGATGAAGCGGCAGATTGAATACAATCTTGAACGCTCTGCACTGAAACATCTTCATCAACAATCAAGGCAATATCCCGACGAATGGATGGGAACTTAGAGAGCTCACTGAATACAGGTAAGCGCGCTTCAGTTAAGGCATCCTGGGATAACTCAAACAGGTAGGCTTCAGCAGGTAAATCTAACTGTTTGACAACCAACGGACTCACCTTACCAACCCAACCAATCAGCTGTTCTCCCCGGTGAATAGATGCCGACTGGCCTGGGTGTAATGCAGGGTGCTGTGCAGCAGTAAAAATCGCATCACCAATACCACCCGCAGAGAGTAACGTCTCCACATCACCCTTAATATCAAAAAAGTCGACCTTTCGCCCCGGCTCTGCCCATTGCTCTGGGTTCAACTCACCTGAAATTACACCGGCAATGACTGGCTCCTGGGTCAATTCACCATCCACCTCAACAAAACGGCGACCAACTTCAAACAGGCGAATACGCTCTTGCTGGCGATTGGCGTTATAAATAAACGCGGGTAACAGCCCCGACCACAAGGTAGTACGCATAACCGACATGTCACTGGAGATAGGGTTAGCCAACTTCACACCCGGTGATTCCGGTGTCAACACCTGCTGAAATTCAGGGTCAACAAAACTGTAGGTGATCGCCTCTTGATAACCACGATCCACCATGATCTGACGCAGGCGATTAATTGGCAGCTGTAGTTCAGTTTTTAGCTCCATCTTCAAGTCAGGTGATGGGCGCGAGACGGGTAAGTTGTCATAACCAAAAATACGCCCAACCTCTTCAATCAGATCCTCTTCTATGTTGATATCGAAGCGGAAACTGGGCGCACTCACACTCCAACCACCATCAACCACAAGGCACTGCATGCCCAGTGTAGAGAGAATCCGCTCAACCTCAGTTGCTGCAACCTCAACACCCAACACCCGCTTAATTCGATCACCACGTAACCTGATATCAGAAGTAACAGGCAGCTGGCCTTCATGAACGACTTCATTAACCGGGCCAGCACTGCCGCCACAAATATCAAGCAACAGTTGGGTTGAACGCTCAATGGCCAATCGCTGCAGTGCCGGATCGACACCACGCTCAAAGCGGTGGGATGAGTCGGTATGCAGGCCATAACTGCGCGCCTTTCCGGCAATTGCGGTGGGTGAGAAGAAAGCACTCTCAAGCAATATATCCTGAGTATCATCAGTAACACCGGAACCTTCACCACCCATAATACCTGCCAGCGCCAGCACTTTAACTTGGTCTGCAATCACCAGAGAGTCATTATTGAGTTTAATCTCCTTGCCATCCAGCAACTTCAATCGCTCATCCTGGCGGGCCATGCGTACACAGATACCACCATCAAGTTTAGCCAGATCAAAACCGTGCATCGGCTGACCCAGTTCAATCATCACGTAGTTGGTCACATCAACCACCGGGCTGATTGAGCGAATCGCACTACGACGCAGGCGCTCAACCATCCACAGCGGTGTTTCAGCTTTTGGGTTAATGCCTTTAATCACACGCCCAACATAGCGAGGGCATGAGTCAGCCGCCTCAACAGTAATTGCAAAAGAGTCATCACTGGCCGCAGGCACTTCATGAATAACCAGCTCGGTTACTTGAGTGTTATTCAACACCGCCACTTCGCGGGCAATCCCCCTAAGGCTAAAGCAGTCACTACGGTTAGGAGTCAGATCAACCTCAATACAGCGGTCATCCAGATCAAAAAAATCACGGATGCTCTCTCCAACCGGGGCATCAGACGGCAGAATCAACAGTCCATCAGCAGACTCTGCCATGCCGATCTCAACCGCCGAGCAGAGCATGCCTAACGAGGGGACACCCCGCAGTTTTCCTTTTTTGATTTTCAGGCCACCGGGTAGTTTGGCACCCACCAGTGCTGCCGGCACCTTCACTCCTTGAGCCACATTACTGGCACCGCAGACAATTTGCAGCGGTTCTGGCTGGCCAACATCAACCATACAGATATTAAGACGATCGGCATCGGGGTGCTTTTCGATCGAGAGCACTTCGGCTACTACTACATCATTAAATGCGGGCGCGGCCAATTCAATGGAATCAACCTCCAGGCCCGCCATGGTTATCTGGTGTCCCAATGTTGCGGTATCAACTGCCGGGTTTACCCACTCACGCAGCCATTTTTCACTGAATCGCATAATTTTTACCCTGGCAGTACTTAGTTGAATTGGCGCAAAAAGCGCAGATCATTTTCGAAAAACAGACGCAGATCATTCACGCCATAACGCAGCATCGCCAGGCGCTCCACCCCCATGCCGAAAGCAAAGCCGGTATATTTTTCGCTATCGATACCCACATGTGAAAAGACCGACGGGTGCACCATGCCGCATCCCAACACCTCAAGCCAACCAGTATGACTGCAAACACGACAACCTTTACCACCACACATCACACACTGAATATCACACTCAGCGGAAGGCTCGGTAAACGGAAAATAAGAGGGGCGAAAACGGACTGAGAGCTCTTTTTCAAAAAAGCTTTGCAGGAAGTCCATCAGCAAACCCTTGAGATCGGCAAAACTGGCTGATTCATCTACCATCAGCCCCTCGACCTGATGAAACATCGGTGTATGAGTTAAATCGGAATCACAGCGGTAAACACGCCCCGGCGCAATCAGACGCAGTGGCGGTGCCTGGGTTTCCATTGCCCGCACCTGCACAGGTGAAGTATGGGTACGCAATAAGGTGTGGGCATCAAAATAGAAGGTGTCATGCATTGCACGTGCGGGGTGGGTTTCGGGAATATTCAGCGCTTCAAAGTTGTGAACATCGTCCTCAATCTCTGGCCCGGTGGCCACACTGTAACCCAACGATGTAAACAGCTCTTCGATGCGCTGCATAGTCCGTGTAACTGGGTGAAGGCCACCTAGCGCTTGCCCACGACCAGGCATTGAGACATCAATGGTCTCTGCCGCCAACTGTGCCGCCAGTTGAATCTGTTCCAGCACTTTTCGACGGCTCTCAATAGAGGCTTGAACAAGCTGCTTGGCCTTATTGATCTCCTGGCCCGCCTCACGACGCTGCTCATGGGGCAACTTGCCTAACTGTTTTAGCTGATCGGTTAACAGGCCTTTTTTACCTAGGTAGTTAACACGCAGCTGATCCAAAATTTGCAGGTCTGCTGCCTCTGTGATGGCCTGTTTTGCCTGATCTACAAGTTCTGCCAATGCCGGCACAATGATTACCCCCGAAAAGAATTCTGTTTCATATAGGGTTGTATACTTAAAACCAGATACAACACTGAGAAATATTTAACGCTTTATAAAATAGCAAAGCTATAACAACAAAGGGGAAAGGCTTTCACCTTTCCCCTCCATTTGCATCAACTTACGACATGTTCTTCGCCAACACGTCATTGAGCGACAAGTTAGGCAGAAAGACCAGCCTTGGCTTGCTCTGCAACTGCAGCGAATGCATCTTTGTTACGCACAGCTAGATCGGCAAGAATCTTACGATCAAGCTCGATGCCTGCTTTCTTCATACCATTAATCATACGGCTGTATGATAAACCACAGGTACGAGCTGCTGCGTTAATACGTGTAATCCACAAAGCGCGGAATTGACGTTTACGCTGACGGCGGTCACGGTAGGCGTATTGGCCTGCCTTGGTTACCGCTTGCTTAGCAACACGAAATACATTTTTACGACGCCCATAATAGCCTTTGGCCTGGGCAATAACTTTTTTGTGACGGGCTCGTGCCGTTACACCACGTTTTACTCTTGGCATTTGTCTCTACCTCCTAATCCTGAATTAACTACCGACCAGCATACGACGTACTGAACGTACATCACATGAAGCAACCATTGCTGGACCACGAAGCTGACGCTTACGCTTAGAGCTCTTTTTGGTCAGGATATGACGGCGAAACGATGAACCACGCTTGATTCCACCAGAACCAGTGCAGCGAAAACGCTTGGCGGCACCACTGTTTGTCTTGAGTTTAGGCATTTCTAAATCTCCGCATTTAAAAGTTTAATACAACGAGCCGAAGCCCTACTTTTTATTACTCTTGGGCGATAGAACCATGACCATCTGACGCCCTTCCATCTTTGGGCGTTGCTCCACATTCGCGAGTTCTGCTAAATCAGCTTCGACACGCTTCATAATATTCATGCCGAGTTGTTGATGTTGCATCTCACGACCGCGAAAGCGCAGAGTGACTTTGGTTTTATCACCATCGTTCAGGAAACGTGTCAGGTTGCGAAGTTTAACCTGATAATCTCCATCTTCCGTCGTTGGACGGAACTTGACTTCCTTGACCTGTGTCTGCTTCTGCTTCTTTTTGGCAGCTTGCTTCTTTTTGTTCGTTTCAAAAACGAACTTACCGTAATCCATTATACGGCAAACCGGTGGACTGGAGTTACCCGAAATCTCCACCAAATCCAGACTCACCTCTTCGGCACGGGTTTTCGCTTCGTTTAATGGTACAACGCCAACTTGCTCACCTTCAGCATCAATTAAACGGACTTCACGCGCGGTAATATCATCATTGATGCGCGCCTTCTTTTCTGCAGCGATAGTTAAACCCTCCGAATCAGCTTAGTTTTGGCCGTGACAAGAAACTTCATCAGCCAGTTTGTTAATCAAGGCATCTATTTTCATAGTGCCCAAATTTTCACCGGTGCGCGAACGCACCGTGACAACACCCTCTTCCAGCTCTTTATCGCCGATCACCAGCAAGTAAGAGACCTTCTGTAAAGTGTGCTCGCGAATTTTAAAGCCAATTTTCTCATTTCTCAAGTCCGATTTTGCTCTAAAGCCACATTCTTTCAGTGTTTTGACTATTTTTTCCGCATATTCGGCCTGACGATCGGTAATATTCATCACCATAACCTGGACGGGTGCCAGCCAAAGTGGGAACGCACCGGCATGTTGTTCGATCAAAATACCGATAAATCGCTCCAAAGAGCCTAAAATTGCACGGTGCAACATCACGGGCGCTTTTTTACTGCCATCCTCTGCAATGTAGGTCGCGCCCAGGCGACCCGGCATATTAAAGTCGACCTGAATGGTACCGCATTGCCACACTCGATCCAGGCAATCCTTCAGTGAAAATTCAATTTTAGGACCGTAAAAAGCCCCTTCACCCGGCTGAAGATCCCACTCAATTCCTTTGTCATTCAGTGCTCGCTCCAGTGCGTGCTCGGCCTTATCCCAAACCTCATCACTACCCACACGTTTTTCAGGGCGCGTAGAGAGTTTGATAATAACCTCATCAAACCCGAAATCAGCATACACTTTGTAGAGCAGATCAATAAAGCTGGAGACTTCCGATTGAATTTGCTCTTCGGTGCAGAAAATATGTGCGTCATCCTGGGTGAACGCCCGCACCCGCATCAAACCATGTAGTGTGCCAGATGGCTCATTGCGGTGACACGAGCCAAATTCGGCCATGCGCAACGGCAGGTCCCGGTAGCTTTTCAGACTGTGGTTGTAAATCTGCACATGACAGGGGCAGTTCATCGGCTTTACTGCATAATCACGGTTTTCAGAGTGGGTGGAGAAGATCATATCGCCAAACTTATCCCAGTGGCCTGACTTCTCCCACAAACTGCGATCCACTACCTGT
>Ga0256834_1002827_pt1 | contig 10681 bp, 10 predicted proteins | sample 4281140metaG_FD_190536 | JGI IMG/M metagenome (GOLD analysis project Ga0256834, IMG submission 190536) | Hydrothermal vent microbial communities from East Pacific Rise, Pacific Ocean - 4281-140 | ecosystem: Environmental > Aquatic > Marine > Hydrothermal vents | place: Pacific Ocean: East... | reverse complement strand
CAATGTCTCTCAATGCCAGATGTTTGGTATTTGCATCGTGCTTGATTGTATAGTGAGATATATGTAGGTTTGTTAGGGGTAGATAGATTCACAATTATTTCTGCAAAGACGCAGATAGCATGACACCTGCGTAGCTAATTGTTCCAGTTGGGGTTTGTTATTATTTTTGCTAAGATACTATCGTAATGTTTATGAGTAGCGAAAGCAAAGGAAAAATAATATAGAAAAATTATTCCCCATAACTGCAGTAATTAGTTTCATTGCTGTTTCTCAGTGGTTGGATGTGAATATATGGCTGTTAGTTGCTATCTGTTTCATCCCTCCCATGATAATTAATTACATAAAAGATTGGTGAAGGTCGTGCAACACGTTATAGAATAATCCAGTAACGAATGCGAAGCCGCTGTTTTTTTCATAAAGAAATTTTTATTAATTCGGTAATGTCACTGTAATTCCCCCACCATAATTCTAATTCACCGTAATTCGCTAACAAAATGTGGGTTTTGGGCGGATTGGAATATTTTATAGAGATACTTCATAAGTGTTGGTGTACTAACGCACTTCTTTCCAGCTATGGCACGCAATCAATCGCCCTTGACCAACATTCTCAATTTTTGGGCGCTCGTTAGAACATATTTCAGTTGCTATAGGACAACGAGTACGAAAAGTGCAGCCAGATGGCGGATTTATTGGTGAGGGTATTTCTCCCTCTAAACCTTCAATTGTTTGCTCTCTTGCCTTTTTTGGGTCTGGCACTGGCACCGCTTTTAGCAAGGCTTTTGTATAAGGGTGTTTTGGCTCATCATAAAGATCACCAGATTCTGCTAACTCAACCATACGCCCTAAATATAACACCATAATTCTATCAGACACATGACGCACTACGCTTAAGTCATGACTGATAAAAATAAGCGTAAGACCAAATTCGTCTTTTAGATCGCTCAACAAGTTCAAAATTTGCGCCTGCACCGAAACGTCAAGCGCCGACACTGGCTCATCGCAAACGATAAGTTTTGGCTCGGTAATAAGCGCTCTTGCAATGCCAATTCTTTGCGCCTGACCGCCTGAAAATTCATGCGGAAAACGCGAAATCATTTCTGGCAACAAACCGACTGATTTCATCATTCTTAAAACACGTTCCTTGCGCTGACTTTTATTTAGTTCAGGCATAAGAGTTCTAAGCGGATCAGAAATTATCTCGCCAACCGTTAATCGTGGATTTAATGAGGCTAATGGGTCTTGGAAAATAATTTGCAAATCTTTTCTATGCGGGCGCATATCTTTCCAACTCAAAGTGGTTAAATCATTGCCAAGCCAAACTACATTGCCTCTATCTGGCTCAAGCAACTGCAAAATACAGCGCCCCAAAGTAGATTTCCCACAACCACTCTCACCCACAATACCAAGCGTTTCGCCCTTACTGACGCTAAAGGAAATATCTTCAAGCGCAGTGAGAACTTGTTTTTTTGAAAAGACTCCACCAGAAATTGGGAAGGTTTTTTTAAGATCCGTTACTTCTAGCAGAATATTACTCATTATTCTTCCCCCACTTCACTAAAATCACCTTTATAAAAACAAGCGTTTGAGCGACCATCAGCACTGGTTTTCAACACTGGCGCTTCTTTTTGACAGCGATCTAGCTTAAATGCACAACGTGGATGAAACGCACAACCTGAAGGTAAATTTTCTAGGCTTGGCGGCAGACCTGCAATTGGGCTTAATCTTTGTTCTGGATTATCTACATGCGGGGTGGAGTGTAACAGCCCATAAGTATATGGGTGAGCGGGCGAATAGAATAAATCATCAACACTACCCTTTTCAACTAAACGCCCCGCATACATAACCATCATGCGATCTGCAATACCCGCTACCACGCCAAGATCATGTGTTATAAGAATAAGTGATGTGCCAAAATCTTTGGTTAGTCCCTTAAAAAGCTCAAGCATTTGCGCCTGCACCGTTACGTCAAGCGCCGTAGTTGGCTCATCAGCAATCAAAACTTTTGGCTGGCAAGAAAGTGCGATAGCAATCATCACCCTTTGGCGCATACCACCCGAAAGCTCATGCGGAAAACGAGTTATTACTTGTTTTGCATCTGGCAATCTTACTGCATCTAACATTCTTATGGCTTCATTAAATGCCTTAGATTTACTCATGCCACGATGTAAGGTAAGAACTTCTATCATTTGATCGCTAATTCGCAAAAATGGATTAAGCGAAGTCATGGGATCTTGAAAGACCATAGAAATATGATTGCCTCGAATTTTGTTTAATTTTTTTGTTGGCAAGTCAATTAGCTCCTGCCCTTCAAATTTTACTGAGCCTGTCGCCTTGCCATTTTCTGCCAATAATCCAAGTGCTGCCAAAACTGTCTGGCTTTTGCCCGAACCACTCTCACCAACAATGGCAACGGTTTCACCCTTAGCAATATCAAAAGAAATATTATCTACTGCTTTTACATTGCCGCTTAGGGTGGTAAAATTTACGTTTAGGTTTTTAACTTCTAATATACTCATCTTAGCGATCCTTTGGATCTAGCGCATCACGAAGACCATCGCCGATAAAAAAGAAAGAAAATAGCGCAGTTACAAAAAAGAATAGTGGAAACAATAATTGCCATAAAGTGCCATAAAGTACTTGGCCTGCTCCCTCGCTAATAAGCGCTCCCCAAGAGGTATTTGGCTCTTGCACCCCAAGACCTAAAAAGGAAATAAAGCTCTCTGTTAAAATCATAAGTGGCACTAATAGCGAAGCATATACAATCACAATCCCCAACAAATTTGGAATAATATGGCGGGTGATGATTGTGAGATGATTTGAGCCGCCAGCAATTGCCGCTTCAACAAATTCTTTGTTTTTAAGAACCATAGTCTGACCACGCACAATACGCGACATATCAAGCCAAGAAATCAGACCCAAACCAACAAATAACATAAAGATTGAACGGCCAAAAACTACCAGCAATAGTATAAGAACAAACATATAGGGAATAGACATCAAAATATCTACAATACGCATCATAATGCTATCAATTCGACCACCAAAATATCCAGCAATTGCGCCATACAATGTGCCTACCAGAACCGCAATTGCTGCCCCAACTATTCCCACCATTAGTGAAATTTGACTACCCTGAGCAACACGGGCAAAAAGATCACGCCCCAAAGGATCAGCACCAAAATAGTGTCCGCTTTTCAAAGATGGTTTACCCATTGTAGCAACATCTCCCAATATTGCCCAATCAATTTCTTCGTTAGACCATTTGGTGAGATGTTGCGCACTAAAGGCAAAAATCACAATGAGGGAAAGAATTATTAGGCTGATAACTGCCGCCTTATTTTTAAAAAACCGCCTTCTAGCATCTGCCCAAAGCGAGTTTTTTTTGCCCATTTCATAGCTTGCCATATTATCAGCCATAGATTTTATTTTTTTTGATACCACTACCATTTTTTCTCTCCTAGTAGCGAATTTTTGGGTCGATCCAAGCATAAAGCACATCAACCATTAAGTTAAATAGAACCGTAAGAACGCCCATGAGAATAGTAATGCCCATAATCACTGAATAATCACGATTTAGAGCGGCGTTTACGAACATTTGCCCAATGCCGCCAGTTGAAAAATACATATCAATCACCACCGAGCCTGTTATCATGGCTACAAAGGTTGGTCCTAAATAGGTTATAACTGGCAAAAGAGCGGGCTTAAGAGCATGCTTGAAAATTATCACTCTATTGGGAAGTCCTTTTGCTTTTGCAGTACGAATGAAGTTTGAATTTAATACTTCTAACATTGAAGAGCGAGTAATACGCGCAATTGAAGCCATATAAGAGGTTGCAAGCGCAATCACTGGCATGACAAGATATTGCCATTGCCCACCATTCCAACCACCACCCGGCAATAAATTAAGCCAAAGAGTGAAAATAATCACCAATATTGGTGCCATAACAAAATTGGGTAAAACTTGGGCGCTAATGGAAAAACCAACCGCTGTATAATCTATCCAGCTATTATGTTTTACCGCCGCAATTATGCCAAGCGTTACGCCAACTAAGACCGCAAGAATAAAAGACCAAATGCCATATTTTAATGTGATAGGGAAACCTTGAGCAATGATATCATTAACACTTCGGTCTTTATAACGAAATGAGGGACCAAAATCACCCTTGGTAACAATTCCAACAATATAATTTGTTAATTGCTTATAATTTGGCTGATCAAGACCATATTTTGCTTCAATATTTGCCAACACTTGCGGCGGCAATGGCTTTTCAGAAGTGAAAGGCCCACCGGGGGCTAACTTCATTAAAGCAAATGAAAATATAATAAGAATTAACAGGGTAGGAATAGCAACTCCTAGCCGCTTTAAGATGAATTTGAACATAAATCTAAGCCCCAAAAAAAGAAAAGACCCCGCCCTTATAGGGCGAGGTCAGGTTTTTAGTTAGCTTATTGTGCGACTTTATAAAGATCGCGGCTATACCAATTTTGTTCAACATTTTTAACTGGCCATGAACCAACTATGGCTTCATTCATCATATAAACACCAGTATAATGATAAACAGGAATGATTGGCATTTCATCTGCCATAATTTCCTCAACCCTTGTGTAATTAGCACTTGGATCAGAAGCAGTTTTTGCGTCACTCATTAACTGGTCAACTTCAGCATTAGAATATTTACCATCATTATAACCAGATGGAGTTGTCATTAGATCTAAGAAAGTTGATGCTTCATTATAATCGCCACACCAGCCGCCACGAGCTAGATCAAAATCTTGCTTGCCACGAACTTCAAGAAATACTTTCCATTCTTGATTTGCTAAAGTTACTTCAGCACCAAGTTTTTGTTTCCACATTTGCGCAGCAACAGTTGCTACTTTCTTGTGCGCTTCAGAAGTATTATAAAGAAGATCAAATTTAAGCGGGTTTTCTGCTCCATAACCAGCAGATGCCATTAATTCTTTAGCTTTTGCATCACGCTCGGCTTGGCTCATTTTTGCATATGCTACATCAGGAATAGTGAAATTTGCTGTTGAACCCGGTGTAAATGTATAGGCGGGGAATTGACCGCCTTTTAATACTTGCTCAGTTACAACATTTCTATCAAGCGCATATGAGAGAGCTTGGCGAACTCTTTTATCCTTAAATGCTTCAGGACCACTATCTGAAACATTAAAACTATAATAATAAGAGCAAAGTTTAGGGAAAGAAATCGCTTGATTTGGATATTCTTTCTTAAGGCTTGGATATTGCCCAGCAGGAACTTCTGTGCGATCTAACTCACCCGCAAGATAACGAGTAAGAGCAATATTTTCATCATTAATAACTAATGCTACAACCTTATTTATAACTGTTTCACCATCATTCCAATACATTGGATTACGCTCACGCACCGAACGCTCGCTTGGCACATGCTCGGTTAAAACATAAGCACCATTTGAAACAATATTACCCGGTTTTGTCCATTCACTTCCAAATTCTTCAACTACTTTTTGTGGTGAAGGAAAAGTTGAAGCATGAGTTGTCATTGCCGCAAAATAAGGAAGCGGCGCAGTTAGATTAACAACTAAAGTATAATCGTCTGGGGCGCTAACGCCAAGTTCACTTGGCTTTTTATCGCCAGCAACAATTTCACTAGCATTTTCTAATGACATGATTTCCATAAACCAAGCATAAGGAGATGCTGTTTCTGGATTTGCAAGGCGTTGCCAAGCATAAACAAAATCACCAGCAACTACTGGATCACCATTTGACCATTTTGCATCTTTACGCAACTTAAATGTATAAGTTTTATTGCCGTTTGATGCTTCCCAGCTCTTAGCAACACCTGGAACAAGTTCACCTGCTGCATTTTGATTTAATAGACCTTCAAACAAGTCACGCACGAGTTCTGAGCCTGAAACATCTTCCACAATCTGCGGATCAACCGATGAATGCTCATCAAGAACGCGATAGGTAAATGTTTGATCTGCCGCTAACTTAACACCTGCTGGCACTTGAGCTGCAAGAACTGGTGCAAGAACTGGTGCAACCAGAAAAGTTGAGCCAACAAGACCTGCTACAATAATTTTTGTGATATTTTTCATAAAATTCTCCTCCTTGATAATTATATTAAACATTATTATATTAGAAATGTCCCTTCTTTATGAGGGCGCAATTTCCTTAAAAACACTCTATTACTGCATTAACTTTTTGACAAGTTAATTTACCATTAGGTAAAGTTTTATTACTTAAAGCAACACAAAATATGCGAAAACATGGTAGAAACGGAATGTTATCACCCATTAAGTTCGAGATGGCAACAAAATGAAGTAACAAAGTGCCTACTTTTCTAGGGGCATATCAGTGTGAATAGCCATGTGTTTTCACAATACTGTATCATTGTGTGTTTTTGTGCCACAAATGTGCCAGTATATTTAGAGAAAATTGACTTGTTAAAGATATGGATAAGCTATTGATTTATATCGGGAAAACTGGTTGCGGGGGTAGGATTTGAACCTACGACCTTCAGGTTATGAGCCTGACGAGCTACCGGGCTGCTCCACCCCGCGACAGTTGTTTTCTGAATTGCTAGGTTCGCTTCCCTAACAATCACCGAGATAGCCCGGATTTTTTGTCTGCATGTCCCCAGACTATCGTCCAGCAGGCGGTGCATGTCTGCTCCCCTGATATAATGACATTCTAAGTGCTAATTATTTTCTAGCAAAATTCATCAAATCAGATGGTGCGAAGCCTATATAGGCATTGTTTTGCCTCTTGCAAAGCGAAATCTTAGAAAAATGATGATTTTTCTTTTTAACATATAAATTTCTTAGCAAACTTGCCATATTCTACCTCCGCCCCTAGCATGAAAAAAAACTAATAACCCGTTTGGAGTTCCCCTATGAAATTTAATAAACTTGGTCGCACTAACTTAGAGGTTAGTGAAATTTGCCTTGGCACTATGACTTGGGGTGAGCAGAACTCTGAGCAAGAGGCGCACAAACAAATTGAATTTGCGCTAGATAAAGGCGTGAATTTTATGGATACTGCAGAGCTTTATGCCGTGCCACCAAAAGAACATACACAAGGGTTAACCGAAAAATATATCGGCTCTTGGTTCAAAAAATCAGGGCAGCGAGACAAATGGATTGTTGCCACAAAAATCGCTGGCATTGGTTTTCCATATATTCGTGATGGCTCACCAATCTCACCAAAATCAATCCGTGAGGCACTCGAAGGCAACCTTAAGCGTCTGCAAACAGATTATGTTGATCTTTATCAACTTCATTGGCCAAATCGAGGGTCATTTCATTTTCAAAACGCTTGGACATTTGATGCCTCAAGGCAAAGTAAAAATGAAACCATTTCTGATATGCTTGCAATTTTAGAAACTTTAGACGCATTAGTGCGTGAGGGCAAAATCCGCCATATTGGGGTTTCAAACGAAAGCACATGGGGCATTGCGCAATATCTAAAATTAGCAGAAGAAAATAACCTACCCCGCATGGTTAGTGTGCAAAATGAATATTCATTATTACAACGCCAGTTCGATTTAGATTTAGCAGAATTAAGCCATCATGAAGATGTCGGTCTTCTTGCTTGGTCACCACTTGCAGCTGGTGCATTAAGTGGCAAATATCTTGATGGCGCAACACCCAAAGACACTCGCAAAGATATTTCCAACGACATGTGGCGGCATAATGAATTTAGCGAACCTGCAATTCGTGCCTATATAAATTTAGCCGCAGATTACAATCTTGATCCAAACCAAATGGCAATTGCTTATTGTTTAACAAAACCATTCATGGCATCAGTTATCATTGGCGCAACAAATTTAACACAATTAGAAACCAATATCGCCGCCCATAAATTAAAGCTAAGCAGTGATGTAATAACAGGAATAGAGGCAATCTATAGGCGTTTTCCCCGCCCTATTTAACTAAAGAACTGTTAAATTTATTGCTTGTTAACCATAATATGTTGCTTTGAGCATATTAATCAACCAGATAAACGAATCTAAAACATGTCAGATAACTCCAAACCATCAAAATCGCACTTTTCTTCAATTCGTTTTGGTGCTTTAGCAGCAGTGCTAACCTTAACGCTTTCAAGTTGCGCTACAATTGGCACCGACAAAACAATACATTTTAGCGTTACGGGAATTATTTCAGCAATGGCAACCTGTCTTGCAGATGAAAAGGGCGCTGTTCTTGCTGGGATTGCAACTGGTATGGGCGCAGGGCTAGCAAAAGAAGCATATGATACAATGCCGAATGGTTCTGGCTTTGATGGCGAAGATCTTATTGCAGATGCCTTTGGCACAGGTGCAGGCACATTAATTGGCTATGCCCTTTGCCACCAAGCGCCACCTGCAAAAGCTACAGTAATTGATAATGATCCAGCAACCAATCAATTAATTATTGATACATTAAAGCTGACTAATTCATAATTATTGCACTTTAACAACAAATTTAATGCTCGCCAGAGCAAAGCGAATGATCTGCCAATGAGTGAATAATCTTACACTCTCCCACACAACCATCATCAGACATCGCAACTATTCGCTTTAATTCTTTTTCTAAGCGTTTAAGCTTAGCTACCCGCTTTTTAACAAATAATAAATGCCGCCCTGCAATTTCATGCGCCTCTTTGCAAGATTGTTCGGGTTGCAAACTTAAATCTACCAATTCACGAATATCATCAATCGGCAAACCAAGATCTCGCCCATGCTTAATAAACGAAAGCCTCTCTAAATCCGCCCACTCATACCGACGTTGATTACCATTCGAGCGATCAGGTTTAGCAATTAACCCCATCTGCTCATAATAACGAATGGTAGTAATTTTCACCCCAGTTTTTCTTGATAACTCACCAATAGATAACATAATAAAAAATTTCCCTTGAACCTCTAGTCACTAGAGATGTTATATGAAGAAAAAAGAAAATTCTAGAGAGTATTTTATTATGGCAGGACATCATCATCACGTAGATCCAGAAGCAGGCGATGCACGAGTATTTTGGGCGGTTGTAGTTAATCTTGGGCTAACTGTAGCGCAAATTATTGGCGGCATTCTTTCAGGCTCATTAGCACTAATTGCCGATGCAATTCATAACCTATCCGATGCACTTTCGCTTATTATTGCATTTTTTGCCCGAAAAATTGCTCGCCGTGATGCAACAGAAAAAATGACCTTTGGCTATGGACGAGCCGAAATTGTTGCCGCCCTAATCAATTATACCACGCTTATTGTGATTGGACTTTACCTAACCTATGAAGCAATTTTGCGCTTTTTTGATCCACAAAGCGTTGATGGTTGGTTGGTAGTAGTAATAGCAGGAATTGCGCTAATAGTTGATTTAGTAACGGCATTACTAACCTATTCTCTATCCAAAAATTCAATGAATATACGTGCCGCCTTTTTGCATAATATTGCCGATGCACTCGGCTCAATCGCCGTAATTGTCGCAGGAACTTTGATAATTCTGTATGATTGGCGCTTAATCGATCCGCTCGTTACCTTGCTAATAGCGGGTTATATTTTATGGATGTCATTTAGTGAAATTGGCGCAGTGATTCGAATTTTAATGCTTGGTTCGCCACCAAATATAAATGCAAAAGATGTAATAAAAACCATGCAAAAAATAAACGGCGTTGATAATATTCATCACCTACACCTATGGCAAATGCAAGAACATGAAAACGCACTTGAGGCACATATTATTATCAGCGAAGGTCAATGGAAAAACGCCGATAAAATTAAAAAATCGACAAAAGAAATACTAGAAAAGACCTATGATATAACCCACTCAACCCTAGAACTAGAATGCACCAATCATGCCTGCAAAACAGCCAAAACTATTGGTCATGAATGTAAGAATAATAAAGCACAAATTTAGCATGAACATTAAAAGTTGCAGACTTAACAGTTACGAAACTAGTAAGCACCGCCACCATAATACCTACTATAACCTATATTTGTATTATTTTTATGAAGCTATTTTTTCAAACGCCGCATAGGATAAATCCGCCTAACAATAATACGCCCAGTAAAAAGCCGCAATAATATCTCAACTAAAAAGGCTAAAATAACAAAGCCTAAAATCCACAATATTATTTCAGGACGCTTTTTACTAAGATAAATTACAGATAAAATAATAGCACCTAAATTAGCAAGAATTGCCGCCACAACCAAGATTATAGAAGCTTTAGTTTTTTTAATTATTCTCAAATGCCCAATATGCACAATCATATGTATAAAGAGAGTCGAAACCGCTCCAATAGCAGCAATCGAGGAAAGGTCAAAAAACACCGCCATTATGAGAATAATAGCTGATGAAATAATTAGCCCTTGCCTTGAATGCACTATTTTCTTACCAAAAATTTTTGGCAACTCCCCCAAAACTGCAAGTCGGTATGTCACATTAGTTGCAGCATAAAGCGAGGCATTTATGGCCGACGAAGTAGAGAGCAACGCCGCCAAACTCATTATGATAAAGCCAGCTGCCCCAAAGATCGGCTTTGCCGCTTCTGCCAAGGCATAATCTTGTGCTTTAATTACTTCTTGCGCCGATAAATTGCCAAAAACAGCAAAAGCTACCGCAACATAAAGCACCATAACAATAAGTATAGAGGTCATAATAGCACGTGGCAATGTATGCTCTGGTCTGTCCATATCTTCTGCAGCATTGGTAATAATGCGA
>Ga0256834_1002826_pt1 | contig 10682 bp, 9 predicted proteins | sample 4281140metaG_FD_190536 | JGI IMG/M metagenome (GOLD analysis project Ga0256834, IMG submission 190536) | Hydrothermal vent microbial communities from East Pacific Rise, Pacific Ocean - 4281-140 | ecosystem: Environmental > Aquatic > Marine > Hydrothermal vents | place: Pacific Ocean: East Pacific... | reverse complement strand
AATAACATGTGGATTAGCCGATGGCTCATTTGGCACAAGTCCGTCCATTCTCTTTTCCCAAATTGCCTCAATACCCTTAGATAAAACAAACTGAAATGTTACCAAAGCTACAACAAGCCAATGAAGATAAATTTGAGTTTTTGAGAAATTTTCTGGTGTGGTTTTCATGTTTATATCCTTTTTTAAGCTGTCTTGATTAATTCATTTTCAGGAACTAAAGGCAAGCCTTTTTGTTCTCTTACTAAATTGATAAATCTGGTGAAGAGATAATGTGAATCATGCGGGCCCGGTGATGCTTCGGGGTGATACTGCACTGAGAAAACAGGTTTGCCCTCAATTGCAAGGCCGCAGTTTGAACTATCAAATAGTGATTTATGGGTTTCAATAATGCCCTTTGGTAGAGTGCTAGCATCTACTGCAAAGCCGTGGTTCATTGAGGTTATTTCAACCTTGCTGGTTGTTAAATCCTGCACGGGGTGGTTTGCACCATGATGGCCTTGGTGCATTTTTATGGTTTTTGCACCAAGTGAAAGGCCAAGCAATTGATGCCCTAAACAAATGCCAAATAGCGGTAGGTTAGAGGCTATTAATTCTTGAATTATGGGGCTTGCATATTTGCCCGTTGCCGCAGGATCACCTGGGCCGTTTGAGAGGAAAATTCCATCGGGGCTTAGGGCTAAAATTTCATTCGCTGGAGTTGAAGCAGGAACGATTGTTACTTTTGCACCCTCAGAGGCAAGGCAACGTAAGATGTTTGTCTTTGCACCATAATCAATTGCAACTATGTGGAAATCTGGATTAGTATTTTCTCCAAAGCCTTTTTCCCACTCCCATGATGTTTCATTAAAAATATAGGATTTGGGAGTGGTTACTTGTTTTGCTAAATCTAAGCCAACAAGGCCGTGAAATGCTTTGAGATCTGCATTTAGTGAATTTTCATCAAATTTGGCATCACTTGAGTGAGCAATAATGCCGTTTACCATGCCGTTTTCTCGAATATATGACGTTAATGCTCTTGTATCTATTCCTGTAATACCGATGATGTTTCTAGCTTTTAGCCAAGAGTCAAGTTCTTGTGTTGCACGATAGTTTGAGGAGCTAGTTATATCTGCTTTTATGATACAGCCTAAAACCCCAGAATTTGCTTTTAAGTTTGAAGTTTCGTTATCTTCTTCATTTGTGCCAACATTGCCGATGTGTGGAAATGTAAAGGTAATTATTTGTCCTGAATAAGAGGGGTCGCTTAGTGTTTCTTGATAACCAGTCATGGCGGTGTTGAAGCAAACCTCGCCAGCTGCTTGGCCAATTGCGCCAATGCCATATCCTTCTAGCTTTGTGCCGTCTTCAAGAATTAGAATTGCAGTTTTTGGATTGATTTGCCAGCCTGACATTTTTGTCTCCTTTAGAGAATTTTTGCGAGAATATTGCAAGAAACTCTTTTGGTCAACAATAAGAGTGGTTATAAAATTGAGTAAAAACAATGGGTTAAAAAGTTATTATCAGAAATCTTGGCAAAGGGATAACTTATTGCTATAGGGTGGCGTTCAATTTTTTATATTTAATAATTCTGGGGTGTATTATGCGTGATAAATTAAACGCTGATTTGATAGTGGCAATTAAAGCAAAAGACAAACGCCGTTCGGCAACTTTACGCTTAATAAATGCGGCAATTAAAGACCGTGATATTGAAGCTAGAGGCAAGGGTAAAGAGAATATCTCTGATGAGGAAATTCTGACATTGTTGCAAAAAATGGTGAAGCAGCGTGCTGAATCTATTGAGATTTATGCTAAAGCTGGGCGTGATGATCTTGAGCAACAAGAGCGTGACGAAGTTGTAATAATTGAGCATTATTTACCGCAACCTTTGGGCGAGGAAGAAGTTGCAAGCGAAATTGCGTTGGCTATTGAAGAAACAGGGGCGCAAAGTTTACGAGATATGGGCAAAGTAGTTGGTGTATTAAAAGCTAAATTTCCAGCCCGAATTGATTTTGGCAAGGCTTCTAAGTTGGTTAAAGAAAAACTGGGTGGCTAGGTTATTTTTCATAAAAGCCTCTCAAGCCTTAATCAACTTATTCAAATGCCGATCAGGTTTCATCTCAAGCGTTACTAATTCGCCCTCATAAAATATGCTATTGATAACCCAAGGAATAGGCATTTTTTGTGCCTTTTCTTTGCTGTCAATATGGTGGATTTCTATTGGAATATTGTTATTCTTAGCATATTGAGGTAAAAGCTGTCCGACATAAAAATCTGTGAAAGGGCAGGTGTTAGAATAATAAGCGACGATGCCTTTTTTATTCTCGCAAACGCCTTTTTTTGCATTCTCCAAGATTTTTGGAAAATCTGCTTTAGGATTGGTTTTTAATCCCCATAGTTTGAAGAATGGCGGTGCTTCGTCAATTATTTCAAATCCAGCATGTTTTAGAAATTTAGGGTCAGACATAAACGGGCGTTTTTTATCACTGGAAATTGCAACAATTCCGTCCATGTTTTTTGCGTCCTGTTTGCATTGCTCAAGCAGTTTCTTGCCGTTTCCATGACCTTTGAACTGCCCCGAAACCCAAAAACAATTTATCACCATGAAGTTTTTGCCACTTAGAGGAAGCCATGATTTTTCTATCGGAACATACTCAATGAATACCTTGCCACGCACATCAAATTTTTGAAAACTATAGCCGTTCTTAAATTCGGTTTTCAGCCAGTCCTTTTTCTTTTGATAACCAGCGGCACATTTTTTATCGCTAAAAGCACAACAAATATGCTCATCGGTGATGTTCTTTTCTGTGAGTTTGATGATTTGCATTTTGCTTATCTCTTTTTATAATAGATAAAAAGTTTAACTCAAACAATATTTATTGCATTGATTATGATCAATTAGATTTGTTTAATATTATTGTTTAGCAAGTATAAAATTATCTTTTATTCTTAAAATTTGGCAATGTTGAAATATTGAATTAAGCTAGCAATAATTAGTAAAATTGGTAGTGCAAGTAAACTTCCAATCACTGAATATCCCCATATTCTATCATGAATATCATACTCTTTTAAATTGCCTTTTTTGAAAAATGACAATACCAAATCAAGGTTTGTTGGCTTAGTTTGATGAGCTAACTCATAGATAGGGGCAAGTAAAAAAATAAATAGAAATATTAAAATGGCAACAAGTAAAAATCCTCCAGAAAGATCGTTATTTTTATACCCCGTTAAAGTGAATGAAACTAATAATCCAACGGATAGCAGGCCGAAGCTAGCTGATACTAAATATGAAATCCATTTGCCAATTATTCCTATAATTTTTCTCATTAGTAACGTTCCAGTGAAAATATGATTGAAATGCTGCAACTTTTTTTAAGACATTATGCTTTGTTTTTGTTATTTTTCAAGGTCGCAAAGTCATAAATAGCAGCTGTGAAATTTCAACCTTAGTTGTGCATTCCTTTTAGCTTCTCCTAAAAAGGTATTGTTTGGTTTTTATTAGAGAAAATTTTCCTCTTTCCAATAATCTAATTGAAGCCCGCCCCAACTTTGTTGTAAAGAAACTTTATGCGATTTTCAGATGCTTTTTTAGATGAGATTAGAAACCGCCTGCCGATAACGCAGGTGGTGGGCGAACATGTGGTTTGGGATAAGCGTAAAAGCCAACCTGGTAAGGGTGATATGTGGGCTTGTTGCCCTTTTCATAGCGAGAAAACTCCATCTTTTCATGCTGATGATAGGCGGGGACGTTATCATTGTTTTAGCTGTCAGGCATCTGGCGATCATTTTCGGTTTTTATCTGAGCGGACAGGGATTAGTTTTCCTGAAGCGGTTGAAAAACTAGCAAATTTGGCAGGCGTGCCAATGCCAAAACGTGATGCACAAAGCGAAAAACGAGATATGCAACGTCGCTCGCTTTATGATGTGATGGAAATGGCAACAAAGTATTTTGAAAGTGCGCTTAGTGCAAATATTGGGGCGCAGGCACGTGGATATTTGCATGAACGCAATATTACCCCAAAGGTTCAAAGTCGTTTTCGCATTGGGTTTGCGCCCCAAAGCCGCAACGGGTTGAAGGAATATTTAGCTAGTAATGGCGTAAGTTCAGCTGACATGATTGCAACTGGGCTTGTGGTACATGGTGAAAATATTGCTGTTCCTTATGATAGATTTCGCAATCGGGTAATTTTTCCTATTCAAGATTTTCGTGGTAAAATTATTGCTTTTGGTGGGCGTGCATTATCAAGCGATGTGCCTGCAAAATATTTAAATTCGCCAGAAACCGAGCTTTTTCATAAAAGGAAAACTCTTTATAATGGGCAAACAGCTCGCCAAGCTGCATATCAGGGCAAGGAGCTAATTGTAGTTGAGGGTTATACCGATGTGATTGCGCTGGTTGGGGCAGGGTTTGATGGGGCAGTTGCCCCACTTGGTACTGCGCTTACGCAAGATCATTTGGCCTTGCTTTGGCGTATGGCAGATGTACCAGTGCTTTGTTTTGATGGTGATGAGGCTGGCAAAAAAGCAGCAGCTCGCACCATAGATATTGTTTTGCCGCTATTAAAACCAGGGCAATCTGTAAGAATTGCAACATTGCCGCAGGGGCAAGACCCTGATGATATAATTTCAAAACAAGGTCGTGATGCTTTTGCAAAAGTTATCGATGAAGCTATTGTTTTGTCTGAAATGGCCTTTGGAATTGAAAGCGGTGGGGTTTTGCCACAAACGCCTGAAGCTAGAGCGGCACTTGAGATGCGATTGCGACAAAGGGCAAATTCTATTGCTGACCAAAGCGTGCGCCGTCATTATGTTCAGGCATTTGATGAAAAATTACGTAAACTTTTTGCGCCAGCGAGTTCTCGATATTATAAGAATGCGAATAAGCAAAATGATAAATATCACAAAAAAACTCCTTATGGGAAGAAACAAGAAAGAAATTCTTCGCCTTTAGCAATTTCGAATGCTTTAAAAAACTCGCAACTACTTAAATCTGGTTTGGGATCTGGCTTTAGCTCTCGTGAATCTGTGATTATTATTTCGCTTATAAACCACCCAAATTTAGTTGAAAGTCGAATTGAGGCATTGGCGCAAATCGAATTTGAAAGCTCTAAGGCTCGTGAGTTACTTATTTTGATAATTGATATAATTTCGGCAAATGAGCAAATTGATACTAAGGAATTAAATCAAAATTTGATTAAGAAGGGATTTGGCGAATCAATTAAAATTATGCAAGAGCAGCTAAATAGGCAGGGAATTTGGCAAATTGAAGAAGAAATTGCCCAAATTGATGCTGAAACGGGATTAAAACACGCTCTAGCCTTGCATTATAAATCTGTTGCCCTAAATAAAGAGTTGAAAGCAGCAGAAATAGCGCTAGGCGATGACCTGAGCGAAGAAAACCTCGAAAAGCTGTTAGACATTCAGAATCAAATTACCAGTATTGATGGCACAGAGGCGTTGATTGAGGGTTTTGGTTTACTATCTGGACGAAACACAATTAGCTTTTAAGCGTTATGCTAGCTAATTTGTTTGTGCGTTTTTATAGTTGAACCGTTTGGAGAGGAAGTAATTTCCTATCTTAACCCAAATTTACCAATATTTGTGGCATTAAACTAAACAGAGCATGCTTAGTGCAAAGATAGCGATTTTTCGGAGAAACAAATGGCCACCAAGGCAAAAACAACAAAGACTTCAAAAACAAAGCAAGCAAAAAGTGAAAAACCAGAAGAAGCAAATGTTGCCTCTGATGCACCTTTACTAGACTTGTCTGATGCTGCGGTAAAAAAACTTATCAGGGCTGCAAAGAAAAAAGGTGTTGTTACCTATGAAGATATAAATAAAGTTCTTCCTAGTAATGAAGTTTCTTCTGAACAAATCGAAGATATAATGTCGATGTTCTCAGATATGGGAATAAATGTTGTTGATGCTGATGATGATGCAGAAGAAGCTACGACTTCAAAAAGCAAGGCAGTTGCTACAGCCAAGGGAACTGCGGTTGCGACTAATTCTAATGCTCGAGCAGGATCAGACAGAACCGATGACCCCGTGCGTTTATACCTACGTGAGATGGGAACAGTCGAGTTGCTTTCTCGTGAGGGCGAAATTGCAATAGCCAAGCGTATTGAGGCTGGTCGAGAAACTATGATTGATGGGCTTTGCGAAAGTCCTCTTACTTTTCAGGCTGTTATTATTTGGCGTGATCAGCTTAACGAAGATGAAATTTTACTTCGTGATATTATTGATCTTGATGCAACTTTTGCAGGGCCTGATGCCAAGCAAGTTGCAACACCTGCTGACCCTAATGCTCCCCGAGATGAAAATGGTGAGCTTATCACTCCGATTGCACAAGTTATTACGCCTGCTATTGCTAGAAGCAACGCAATTGGCGAAGGAATTGTGAATGCTGATGGGGAATTAACTCAGTCAGCAAAAGATGCAATTGATGAAGAGGACGAAGAAGAATACGAAGCAAACTTGTCTATTTCAGCGATGGAGGCAGAGCTTAAACCGCAGGTGGTTGAAACTTTTGATGCTATTGCTAAAATATATACCAAGATGCGCAAACTCCAAGATCAGCATACTGAAGACAAATTGGGTGCAAAAGATTTAAAAGCATCTGAGGTAAAGAAATTAGCTAAATGGCATGATGAAGTGATTGTGCATGTAAAGTCACTTGCTCTTAATAATCCTCGTATTGAAAGTCTTGTGGAGCAGCTTTATGCTATTAATAAAAATTTGATGCGTATTGAGGGGCGTATTTTACGCCTTGCTAACAATTATGGCATTAAGCGTGATAGTTTTTTAAAAGTTTATTATGGTGGTGAGCTTGACCCTGAATGGACAAATAAGGTTTCAAAACTGGAAGAAGCTGGTTGGGCTGAATTTGTAAAACGTGAATATGATACTATTGAAGATTTGCGCTCAGAAATTCATGAAATTGCAACCGAAACAGGGCTTGATATTTCTCAATATCGTGTCTTAGTCAACAAGGTACAAAAAGGCGAGCGAGAAGCAGCTATTGCCAAAAAAGAAATGGTTGAAGCCAATCTTCGCCTAGTTATTTCTATTGCTAAAAAATACACAAACCGTGGTTTGCAATTTCTTGATCTTATTCAAGAGGGTAATATTGGATTGATGAAAGCGGTTGATAAATTTGAATATCGCCGTGGCTATAAATTCTCAACCTATGCTACATGGTGGATACGCCAAGCGATTACTCGCTCAATTGCAGATCAAGCCCGCACCATACGTATCCCTGTGCATATGATTGAAACTATTAATAAAATCGTGCGTACAAGTCGCCAGATGTTGCACGAAATTGGACGAGAACCAACCCCTGAGGAGTTGAGCATAAAGTTGCAAATGCCGCTTGATAAAGTGCGCAAAGTGCTAAAAATTGCCAAAGAGCCAATTTCTCTTGAAACCCCAATTGGTGATGAAGAAGATAGTAATCTTGGTGATTTTATTCCAGATTCAAATACCCAGCAGCCAATTGATAGTGCTATTCAGTCAAACCTGCGTGAAACAACAACAAGGGTTTTGGCCTCGCTTACTCCACGTGAGGAGAGGGTGCTTAGAATGCGTTTTGGCATCGGCATGAACACCGATCACACGCTTGAAGAAGTTGGCCAGCAGTTTAACGTAACACGTGAGCGTATTCGCCAAATTGAAGCAAAAGCATTGCGTAAGTTAAAGCATCCAAGCAGAAGCAGAAAGTTACGTTCGTTCTTGGATAATTAGGGGTTTTTCGTTTTGCAGAATTCTCTTTCATGCTGGAAGATGATTAGTAATTAAGTGCATTTAATAAGCTGTTATAGTTATTTATATGGATTGTTATATTTTGTGGAAATCTAGCACCAATCTGTTTTGGTTGCGTGTAAATGGGGGGAAGTTATGAATATAAAAACCCTTGCAAAATTTTTGAAAGATGCAAAGAAAGCAACTTACGCTAATGTAGATGCGCAAAAAAGGGCATCATCACGTTTGAAATCTGAAGATTATCATTTTGAAAAAGATAGATTGATTTACCATGATACATATTTTGGTGGACGCAATTTTATTGGCGAGGAAATTGTGTATGAAAATGATGCTCCTGTATGGGGAGCGAATTACTTTGGTTTTGTCCTTGATGAAAAAGTAAGCGAGAAAGAAATATACGATTTTCTGAGAAAGGCACTCAAGCAAGAGCATGATGATGTAATTCCGGTTCGTGGGCCAAGTAGTTTGTTAATTGACAACAAAGAGTATCGTTTCATTGCCGATGGTGACCTTGAAAATTTTTCTGGAAAAGAAGAAATCTTATTTCATAAAAAAATTGTTTACAATTGTCTAGTACATGGCGGAATGATTAAATAAATTATAGCTTGGCTAACTAGAAGTTTTTGATATGTTTCTTGCATAAATGAAAACGATATTGCATTGTTTTTGAATGAAAAAAATATTTGCAGTTTTTATTGTTGTTTTTTTGGGTATGAGCAATATTGCTTTTGCCCAAACTATACAAAACACACCGCTTACCATCTCAACCGTAGAGCGTCAGCCTTTTATTTTTGTTGATGATGAGGAGCAGGTTAGCGGGTTTTCTGCTGATCTTTGGTCTGAGATTGCTAAGCGAAATGGTTGGGATTATGTTTGGCAAAAGCATGATAGCTTTCCTGCTATGATTGATAGTGTAACATTGGGCGATGCTGATGTTGCGATTGCTAATATTTCTATTACTTCTGATCGTGAAAGAATTTTAGATTTCTCACACTCAATATATGATTCAGGCATGCAAATTATTGTTCCCAATAAAGATAATGGGGTCAGTATTTTTAAGATTATATGGGATTCAGGTGCATTGCAAATGATTGGTTTTGCTCTTGTCACCTTGCTTATAATTGCACATCTTTTGTGGTTTTTTGAACGTAATACAAAAAACCCTCGCCATGATTATTTTCGTGATGAATATTTTGGTGGAATTTGGGATTCATTTTGGTGGGCATTTATTATTATGACCATGGGCGGGTTTGAGAATGAAGTTCCCTACACAAAATTATCAAGAGTTTTAGCAATGTTTTGGATTGTTGCTAGTTTGTTTTTTGTTTCAACCCTTACCGCAAAAATTACAACTTCGCTAACGGTAGATCAACTAACAAGTGATATAAATTCTTATCGTGATTTATCTGGAAAAAAAGTTGGGGTGGGCAAAAATTCTGCAATGTCAAAATTCTTAGATAATAAAAATATCTCATATATTAAATTTAATGATTTTACAGATAGTTTGGCAGCACTTGAGAATGGTGAAATTGATGCGACAATTGGTGATGCGCCGATTGTAAAATATTATGTAACGCATGAGGGGCGGGGCAAAGTACAACTAGCTGGCGCAACATTTCAGGCTGATAAATTTGGCATTGCTTTGCCAACAGGCTCAAAATTACTTGAGAGAATAAATACTACTATTTTAGATATTAAAGAAGATGGCACTTATGAAAATCTTCAGCTAAAATGGTTTGGGAATAATGGGTAACTTGCTCGTTTTGAATCATATTTTTACTATTTTAACAAAGGACTTTATATGTCATTCTTTAAAAAATTCTTGGGACTAGATAAGGCAGAGCCAAAAGATTTAGAGCCAAAAATGCTTGGTGAAGATGACTATAAAGGGTTTATAATTTCTGCAATAGAAATGAAATCTGGAACTGAGTTTCAGCTATGCGGTAGAATTGAAAAAGAAATTTCTGGTGAAGTTCGAGTAAAAGAATTTGTGCGTGCGGATAGATTATCTTCAATTGAAGAAGTGTTAAAGTTTACCCATAAAAAGGGTCGTCAGATTATCGATGAGCAGGGTGAAGCACTTTTTGACCGACATTGTTAATATTTTTTTGATAGATAAACATCGTTAAAAAAAACGGACATGAAACTATGATTTTCATGCCCGCTTGTTTCATCATTATTCCCAATAATGATATTAGAATTTAGCCTTAAATCCTAAGCTAGCTTTATATTGGTAATTATTGCCAATACTCTCTAGGCTAGAGGCCATTGATGCTTCTCCATTTAGTGAATATTTGCCACTTTCCCAAACATAAGAGCCGCCTAAGCCAACTTCACCTGATAAGCGGTTTGGCTGAGTTTTTAGCTTAGTGCCTGAAACATCAACTTGGCTTGCGCTTGATAAATCATAATAGATGTTTGCAAGTGCATAAAGGTTTGAAGAGTTATTATCAGCTAAAACCTGCTCTTTTTCGATGATAACTCCAACACGTGCAACCAAAGAGTTTGCAGAATCCAATGAAACACTCTCGCCACTTGGCCCAGCAAAATCAGCGAAATGCACTGCTGAATAAGTAAGCTGTGCGCTTGGAGTTGAAATCCAACCATCAGCTAGGGTAATTTCTTGCCCAGCCTCTAAGCTAACAGCATAAGAATTGCTTGGGTTATTAGTTGCTAATGCTCCTAGTGCGGCACTGTTAAGATCGCTATAGCTCCAGCCAGCTTGTAGTTGCCCATCAACATAAAAACCTTGATTACCAAAATATGTAGCTGTTAGGCCAAGTCCAAAACCTTGAGTGAAGATTGAGCCATTGCCAGAAGCAGAGGTAATGTCTGTTGATGTTGTGCCGTAATAGCCATTTACACCGAGTATTATTTTTCCGTTTTCATCTGCTTGAAGCAGCCCATCAACGCCAGTCTTCATTTTCCACATATTTGTTTCATAAGTG
>Ga0256834_1002825_pt1 | contig 10684 bp, 12 predicted proteins | sample 4281140metaG_FD_190536 | JGI IMG/M metagenome (GOLD analysis project Ga0256834, IMG submission 190536) | Hydrothermal vent microbial communities from East Pacific Rise, Pacific Ocean - 4281-140 | ecosystem: Environmental > Aquatic > Marine > Hydrothermal vents | place: Pacific Ocean: East... | reverse complement strand
TTTCGATTTTTACTCTGCAATGGAATAATTTATAAGTTTTATGGTAGTTTAAATTTGTTTATAAAAATTACTTAACTTTAAAAATTTCAGACAGCGTATCGTGATGCCAAGTTAAACAGTAGCACAAAAATAAATGAAAAAGTAAACTGTTGAAGAATTACACTCAGATGCCGAGCCCTTTTCTCTTTTCCTCGATGTGTTTCAGCATCTCGCTGGCTGCCTTTTCAGCATTGCACTCAACGAGCAGTCTACCACCGGTCAGTTTCGGCAACTCTTCGGTAAGAACGTTCGTTACGAGCTTCGAGCCGCTAACGAACGGATCTGGACAGACGTGAAGCAAAAATCCGCTCGCTAAGGCGAAGGCTCCGTCTCCAAGAGCTTGCTCTTCAAGCCACTGTGGAGCTGAGACTGCAACTGGCAGGTCTGGCAAATCGCAGTTCAGCTTTTCAGCCAAGAACTCCGCAATGGTAACTATCCTCGCGACGCTCATGCATATTCCAAAGTCCCAGACTGGAGGTAAGTTGAACTCTTCGCAGACTTCTCTAAGCCCGTCTCCCGCATAGTTAAGGCCTTCCTCGCTCATGAAGCCAAGTCCCTGCAACGCATAAGCAGTGCAGCCAGCCGTCCACACGAGAACATCTCTCCTGAGCAGTTCCTTAGTCAGGTCCCTTATCAGCACGTCATGGCCTCCGCTCACGAGGTTCGAGCAGCCAACGACTGCAGCAACTCCCCTAACCTTACCCTCTGCTATTACCCCAAGTAGCTTCTCAGCATTTTCAACGACAAACCTCTCGGTGAAGCCGACCTTCGCCCTCTTCGTTCCTCCAAACCTCTCAGCCCTCTTCCTCGCCTTGTACGCCTCTATTGCTCTCTCGAGAACTTCTCTTGCGACCTCCCTGCTCTTCTCCGGGCTCCAGCTCACGAGTTCAGCTCCATCGATGAAGGCAACATCGTCTATCGCCATCAGCCTGATCTTCTCCTTAGCGGCTATTGCCGTTAGACCAGGAAACGTGCAGTTGAACTCAGATACGACGGCATCTATCAGCCCACTTGCTGCGAGAGGTTCAGTTCCAAAGTTGTTCGAGCACTGCCCGACGAAGCACTTGCCAACCGGCAACCTGCTTTGCAAGTCCTGCCCGACGCACGTCGCTCCTACAATGCTTATCCCGTCAGCTCCCGCATCTCTCGCGAGCTTCTGCATCTCTTCCTCCATCGCCAGCTCTATCACCGCGTGCTGTAAGGCACTCTGGTGGCCAGTGGTCATGACGTTGACAGCGTTGGGGTTTATCACCCCAATTCCGGTCTCCACTTCTTTGACCTCGGGAGTGCCCAGCAGGATGTCGTTCATCCACACGTTCATTCTCAAAGCCACATACCCCATAACGAGCCCGAGCTTCAGCACGTGCGATAGCATGTCGTGGACGTTGGCGTTGAGGTTGGTGGAGCTCTTGACGAGCGCATCCACTATCTCCGCCTTAGCTCCTCCCGGCATTATTGCGAGCTTCTCGTAAACTTCCTTCCTTCTCTCAGGAGCTAACTTTCCGACTATCTCGCTCCTCTGCCACCTCGGCCTGTGGAGATCAGCTACGACGAACTCAGCCAGAGATCGGGCATCTGCCTCTATTCCAAGCTTCTTGCAGACCATTCTTAGGGTTCCCTCGTCCCTCGGCTCTAAGTTCATGAGAGTTCTTGCTGTGTTCTCGCAGACGTGCACGTAACATCCAACTCCCGCAGCCACGTGCCTGAGCAAGTTCTTGGCGACTATCTGATCTGCGTTGAGTCCACAAACGCCATAGGGGTGCTTTTCGGTTATTCTGCACGGTCCTTCGGAGCAGACGTTGCAGCAAAGCCCCTTCTTTCCCGTTTCGCAGATCGACACTTTCTCTCTTCTCGTGTGTGGGGTCTCCAATCCCTTCTGTCTTGCGATTTCTACTAACCTCTCGATGTCCGGGTTCGCTATCTCGACCATGGTTAGACGTTTATCTAACAAGTTTTAAAATTTTCTAACAATTAGGAGAGCCTAATTAGATTACATCACAAGAAGTTATATTCCTTTAAAGAAACAGCAGATCATGCACTGCAAAAGAATGCCGTATCTGAACAGAGTTTACAGAAACTTAAAGGCCGTAAAGAAAACTCAAGTAAAAAAGGTGCTCGAAAACCTTAGAAATGCGAACTGCATAATTCCCGTCGGAGAAGGCAGATCGAGGTGTGCTCTCTACATAGGCCTGAGCAGAATAAACAGGGCCGTGAAAACTCCCGAGGACATAGACTTTCCAGGGAACACGATTCACGAAGCAGCGGAGGAGCTAGAAAAGAAGTTCGGAAAAGTTGCTCTCCTCGTTAACTCGGGGAGTGGAGAGACGTTGATTCCGAGAAAAACAGTCCAAAAGCTGTCGGAGTACGTAGAATCCTCAGGAACGAAAAACTACACGATAAACGCAATAGTCTCTAACCCCGAATCGAGCATAGGCAGAGTTAGTGAGAAGAAGTTCGGCTACATAATCGAGCTAAAGGGGAGAAAAACTGAGCCAAAAAGTGAGGCAGAATACCAGAAATTCGGTATAATGAATGACATATACGAACTCGGCAGCCTGATGCTTGTTCACAGAATGAAACTGGCCATAAATGAAAACAAAGACCACCGCTACGTTCTCGACGTAGATTCCCAGTTCGAAAGGATATGCAAGATCGTTGATGACTTCACCTCCCAAGACATGTATTTCGATCTTGTAGATGCGATAGAGAGGAGGTGTCACGTCACAATCGGTGGGCTGGGTCCAGCGAGAAATGTCGCTCTTATGACAGTGATAAGGTTACAGCACGTGAAGAGGAGTGTTGGAGATGAGGCGTACATCTCAGGGCCATTGGCTCCTCACCCGAGAGCTGGGGACGTTTTGCTCTTAATATCTCGCAGTGGTGAGAACGACGCTCTGATAAACTGGTGCGAACACATGAAGAAGAGCGGGGTTCAGGTTTACTCGATAGTTGGTAGGGAATCGACGCTCTCATCAGTATCTAAGAGCTACATTCTGAAGTGTAGAGAGGAGGACTTCTACTGCTACGCTGCGTACGTGCTCAGCCCTCTACCACTGAGCGTGGTGGAAAAGCTTGCCTCTCACGGGTTGAGGTTACCGGAGTACATACTCAGGTGGTACCACAGCGTAACTCAGTAACCGATTGTTCGACAATCCCAATTTTTGGAATAAAAAATCGAAATCGAACAAAAAAGTAAAAGATATTTACTCCTTTTCTGTTCTCAGATCATGAAAAATGCTAAAAAGCTCTTATCGGTAGTCCTGATTGCCGTGTTTCTTGCAGGATGCGCCCAGATGGAAAGGGGAACTGCAAACGTGAAAACAACAGCCAAGATGCCGAAGAATATGCCAGTTGGTCCTAACACGTCAAACGCGTCAACTGTAAGCCTCATGAAAAACATCACGGTAACAAAGGTTTTCTTCTTCTACTCCTCGAAATGTCCAGTGTGTAGGAACGTTTTGCCGTATATGAAGCTTCTCAGAAAGACTGACGAGGGGAGCGGTAAGGTCAAGTTCTATTTCTGTAACGTTTACAACAGCTCCAGTTGTTCGAACGAGAGCTTAAGAGTGGCAAAGCACATAGGGTTGAAGTACGTGCCAACGGTGGTGATAGCTCACGGGATGTGGATTCAGGAGTTCCAGGGGGTCGACGTGGTTAAAACTGCGCTCTTCCTCCACATGTTCGGATTGCCAATTCCAAAGGCAAAGCTGAACAACACTACCTACAGCACGCAGCTCTGCATAAACTGCCACCTCAAGCAGGGCAAGATGCCGGAGAAGTTCAACTGCACGTACTGCTGTCATCTATCACATCTAAATCAGACAGCAGTAAACTCGAGCGTCTAACTATTCATCCCAGAAGAGTTTTGCATTCTTTTGTTTTATAATTCTCTTTTCTGTCTTTTCAGTTTTTCCAGAGTTGCCAGCTTTACCGCCAGTTTTGGTGCTGCTTGAGCTACTTGAAACAGTAAACGAGCCGTAGAGACTCGTCCACCTCACCCACTCTCCGGGAGCGTCCCTGCTAACCCCTCCGTGAGAAGTCAGCCTCTCCCTCACCCTCATAAGGAGTGGGGCGTTTATAGAGACTCCCGCTACTACTGCCTGACCCTTAGTTAATCCCGGCAACTCGTCAAGCAGATCTCTGCCTATGCTCTCAACGCTACTTCTGACGTTTTCTTGATCTGCCGGGTTAACTATCCTCATTATGACCTGGGTCATGCACTGGCTGAGTATGTCCGAGTCTATCTTGGAAGGTCTCTGACTGATAAGGCAGACTCCTACTCCGAACTTCCTCCCCTCTGCCAGTATAGTTCTCATGACGTCGTAGCTTTTGGCATCTCTCGAAGCGAAGCGGTGAGCCTCCTCGACTATGACGAAAACTGGATACTCGAGGATTTCGCCTGTCCTGCCTTTTTCAGCTGCTATTCTTGCGTTAAGTATCCTGTTTAGGAGAACGGACGCGAGAACCTGCTGTTCGAGGTCGCTCATCTCGTAGAGCTGCAGAACACTGAGCTGTCCTGGCTTTAACAAATCCTTAAGTTCGAGATGAACGTAGTCATCTATAATATCCATTCCCTGAATATAACGCCTTATCCTCCAGACGAGAGCTCTGGACGTGTAGCTGTCGTCCATCCTCATTATTTCCTCTATAAGCTGCTGAGATGTGAACTTTTCCGGCATGCTCTCGTAGGCGTTTTTCAGCAGAGCCTCCATCTTGTCGCTGAGGTTCGGCAGTATTCCAACGAGCTCGCTGTAATCGAGTTCGCAAAGCCTTATCTTGACTTCCTCCTTCCCGAAAACTCTAACTCTCGGTCTGTAGTCGTCGGAACAAAACTCGTCCATCCCCTCCATTTCCTTCAGCGTGTGGTACTCACCATGGGGGTCGAGGATTAAAACGGCAGCACGGTTGTAGGGTTTCATGAGTTCTTCAGCGATGACACCTGAAAGGTAGCTCTTTCCGCTCCCAGTTGAGGCGAGGATGCACATGTGCTCGCTCGTTATCAGCGAGGCGTCGAGCACGACTGGTACATCTTCGTCTCTATTGAGCAAATAGCCGACGTGGAGAGAGCCGACTTCGCCAACCTTCTTTTTCATCAGAGTTTCCTGTATTACATCGCTCTCGGCAAGGTAAACGGGCTCTCCGGGAGGAGGAGGTATTCTGGGGTTGACAAAGCCGAGTTTCTCGTCGTAGTAGCCCATCACGCAAGCTTTGACTTCGAACAGCTGGGTTTCATCCTCTATTCCAAGAGCCTTTAGAATTCTGGAAGGGTGAACGGAGGGGTTTGATAGGAAGGAGTCGGGGTAAGTACGGAGGGGTTTCCTTTTAACTACCCTGCACATAACTTTTCTGCCGTCGAGAAGGTAGTAAACGAACTCTCCACTCTTGAGCTTTTTCTTGTCGGAAGTAACAAACGTGAACTCGTGAGTTCCTTCGGGACACCTGACTGTGCCTACTGGTTTGGGCATGATAGGCCTTTAGTGGGGTGTGATGATAAGCTTTGAGTTTGTGAAAACAGCAACAACTGGAGCAAAAACAATAAATAGCCACCTGACTCTAGGAGGGAAAAAGCGCGGGTAGTCTAGTGGTAGGACAACGGCTTTCCGAGCCGTTAGCCCGGGTTCAAATCCCGGCCCGCGCACTTGTTTGTTTTTGGCAGTTAGGAGAAATGTTTGGGTGAAATGTCAGTAGTGATTTTGTAGATTTCGAGACCAATAAATTTCACAAGGGCAAGTTAAGGAGCAGTAGCTACCGGGACTTTTTCTAAAGTACTTACATATTCTTTTACTTTGTTTCCAAAGTCTTTATAGACGAATTCGTCAAGAACATTTATCCATGACAGTGTCAAAATAAGATTATTCATCTCTATTCGAAGAAATAAGCCTGAATCAGTTAGAATTTACTATCATAAGGATTAAGAAAGGCTTATTGCAATAGATGAAAACAAATTAAAGCTGGAAAATAATCTTTGTATGGACTGCAGTAGACGTTGAGACCAATGAATGCTTGGCTATAAGCTTGAAGGTAGAAATAGCTTTCATGCTTATGTTTTAAAAGAGGTTCTAAAATACTGCGAAAACAAGCCAGAAGTTATTGTTGATGGAGGATTCTGGTATGAATGGACTTGATATGAGCATGAGACGTTCGGTAGAAGAAATGTCGTTGAAAGATTCTTTGTTTAGGCTTAAAGGAAGAGCAAAGAAGTTTTGGAGTAGATTTCCTTTTAATAGTTTTTTACTTCAGTTCAGAGCTAGTTATATAGTTTTTTATTGCTTTCTATAACGACTGTAGGTGTCTATCTTGATAGCTTCATATATCTATATCATTTCTTTATAACTTTTTATATTAATTTTTATAGCCTCGAATCTAAAACTTAATGTTCTGACATGAACTAGAGACCAGAATATGGTCGTTTGAAGATTGAAAACAAAGTAGTTAGCTTTGGAACACTCAAGCAGTAGAAGAGCTAATCCAAGAAGAGATAAAAGAAAGTTTAAAGAAGAGATATCTGTAAGGTTTGAGATCCGAGTCACAAAGGTTTTTCTAACCCAACCATCAATAAAGAAGTATGGGAAAAAAGATAATTCAAATAGAAGTTCCGGACTGGGTAAAGCTGGAAGAAGTAGAAGAACTCAAAAGAATGTTAATCGACGCGTTAGAAGAGAAGATGAAAGATAAAACAGATATAAACATTTACAGAATCTATTTTGCCTTGAGTTATCCCAAAACCGAATCGAAGAGTTTCGATTTAAACGAAGAGCTTAGAATTCTTGAGGAGATGCGAAGAAAGGAAAAAGAGAGGTTAATAGAGTGGGCGTCATCGACACAAACATAGCTATAGAGAAAGTCAAGAAAAACGAGGAAATACACGAAGATATATACGGAAGTAACTCTCGTGGAATACCCGCCGATAATGGAATACCAAAAGTTTTTCGGAAAAGTAATCGCAATCGAAAGAAAGGACATCCTTTTATCAATAGAACTTCAAAGAAGACTCAGAGCAATAGGGAAGCCCAAACCCTTTGCAGACCTCCTAATCGCTTCAATTTGTATCAACAGAAACGAAGAGCTAATCACGAAAGACAAAAGATTTCTTGGATATTACAGAGGTTTCAGAGTTAAAGGTCGGATTCCTACTCGGGTTCCAAATCTTTCTTTTTCAACTCCAAAACAACAAAAGAAGTGGCACGAGCTAAACAACCTTTGGAGTTGATAAAACTAACTCACTCCACTGTCAAAAGCTCTCTCGCGAAACTCGAAGACGTTTCGTTAAAGAGATATAAAGAAATATGGATAAGATTGTCCAGATAGAAGTCCTAGACGAGAGATATCCATGATACTCGACAAAGATGCTCTGCTCAAAAAGTTCTTTGATATAGATTAGTAGTATCTTTTAAAAAGAAAATTACTAAAGTATTTGATTGCGGAAGATCTAACAAAAGATATTAGTATTTCTTCTTCAGAAACACTAAAAATTGATGAAGAAATCAAAGAGAGTGCATAGAAGGTCTTGATATAGCTGGCAGGTAAATTATGTGGGCATCCAAATTTCTTGTAATTTCGGTAATATAGCTGTAGTGGTCATAGTGGAAGGTAAGTTATGAAAATATCAATATGATTTGACTTTCTAAGAATCCAATGAGCGTTGTATGTAGCTTTTGCTACCATATCACTATTAATAAAATCCCACTGACAACCAAAATCGACTATACATGAGTGTTTAATTCCGCAAAATGTTCCACGGAATATGAATATATTTGCATCTCCGTGAAGCACGTTCCAACAATAAATGGTTATCGGGTACATGAATTTTAGTATAATATTTCTAATCTTTTAACAATTATTGTTTGTATTTTGCTATTATTCATTCTTCTCAAGCTCCTCTAACAGCTCGATAATTTTCTCTTTAAGTTCTGGTAGCTTGTTTTTGACTATATCCCATATTATATCAAAGTCGATACCGAAATAAGCATGAATTAGAATATCCCTCAATCCAGCGATTTTTCTCCATTCTATCTCTGGTTTTTTACTCTTGATTTCTTCGGGAATATTCTTTACAGCTTCTCCTATTATTTCAAGTCTTCTCACAACAGCATCCTGCACGAGTTTATTTTCTAAAAAGTCATCAAAATCCAAGCCTTCTGTATACTCTTCGATTCTTTCGATTGCCTCGAGGATGTCCTTTAAATAAGCTCTATAATCCCGCATACTTCACACTTTCCATTATGTACTTCCTTAATTCCGGTTTCACACTTTCAGCGATTACAAGATCGACCTTTCGCTTGAATAGGTCTTCAAGAAAGAACTTGAGCTCCATGTAATTGTCAAATGTCTTCTTACCTTTTTCAAATTCCACTAGAATATCTATATCACTACTTTCCTTTTGCTCCCCTCTTAAATAGGATCCAAACAACCCTATTCTCTTAACTCCATACCTCTTTATTCTTTCTCTGTTTTGCTGAATGAGCTTGAGGATTTCTTCAGCCGTTAACATGCTTTCACCTAATATTAGGTGTTCAGGAAATTATAAAATCTTTGTCGCATAATAAAACACAAAACCCATAAATCCCATAAAACGGTTTCCCGTGAATTCCAAGCCAAGGTTTTGTGTTTTTGAAAAAAGAAGATTGTTAAGACGAATGTGGATTTGTTGATTTCAGGAAGTGTGTGGATGTTGCAAAAGCTCTTCACAGCAGGAATCGACCCATGAGATTTACGGAGATAAAGGAAGAAGTGAAAATGGCGGAGAGCTTCAGGCTGAAGGATACAAGCATTAACAAATCGCTCAGCAGAGCTCTCACGTACTTGGCTGAATCGTGCCTCGTCCTGAAGTGTGGAAGAAGAAAGCCTCAGGGTGGTCTCGTTGACACCTATTACTTTAGACTTTTCAGGTTTGAAGATGAGAAAAGGGGTGCAGAGAATGCTGGATTTACAGAAGAATAAAGGAAATTGTAGAAAAAGCCGAAAGAGGAGAGATGACAGAGCAGGTTCCACTAAATCTGTTAATTTTCTGATTTGTTGAGTTTCACTCTGTTTTATTTTTTATTTAACACGTTTATCTTAAATTCGTCAGGGGTTCGAAATCTCCGAGCACTCTTTCCACAGACACACGATGGTAAAACCGCGCCACTGCCTCTGGTCCTAAAAAGAGACACTAAGCTGTCACGAATTGCGTCACCAAGTTGCGAGAAAAGCGTGATAAGGCAAGCAACGCAGGAAATCCCGAAAGGTTGCGAAAAACGCTCACAAGCGAAAGGGTTATAAGCGTAGTCCCGGGGGGATTCGAACCCCCGTCGCCGGCTCCAAAGGCCGGCAGGATTGACCACTACCCCACGGGACTTTCGAGTATGTGTGTCTGCACAGTGTATGTATAGCTGTTCAGCGGTATAAACTTATTCCTACCCCGAAGGCTCATGCCCACACCCATTTCAACCTTGACTGTCGTTCTCTCCCCGTTCCTTACGTGTGTCACCCACCACTCGGGGATCTTCGAGTTGTCAATGTACATCGTGAACTCAACTCTCTCCTGCGACTTCGGCTTTATAATTTTAGTGCTGGCCATCTTTCCGCTTCCCATTTTTATTCCGTATCATGTATATGTTGTACTCGAGGTAGTTAAGGTACAGCGGAACCGGCAGGTCGTTGACGACAGTAGCACTGACAATCACCCGCGTCGAGCTATAAGTTACGTCGCCCTACATGAGCCTTACGTCCTTCACTTCTCCTACCTTCTCTCCCGCAATGAATATGCCAACGCTCTTAGTCGGGATACCTCCAAGAAAATTCGTTCTGAATTCGCTCTCCCTCGTTATCGGAACTCCAAACCTGAAACCCAGTATTGAAAACTCCAGCGTGGAAACTACCTTAACGGTCATCTTTTCCCCGTTTTTTATGTGACCCACCAGTCAATAAGTCTCCTGTTGACGAGGTCCATTACAAGCCTAACATTACTCTCTGGAGGTGAGATTGTCGTCTTTCCAACTGAATACCCACTCCCCATGTCCACTCCGTTCATGTAAACCTTCACGCTAACGCCGCTCAGAGGTATGGAGAACGGCAGAGGGTCTGTAACCGTAATATCAGAAGCTATCTGAGTTACGCTGCTGTTAACTTCCCCCAGTGCATTGTGACCTTCTTAACCTGGGGCTTCGAGCAGCCTGAAAGAGTTGAGAGAGGTGCCACCAGCACCACAAGCGCCAAGAGCTTTCTGCCCCATGTTCGAAGTGTGACGAAAGCTGTTTTTCTCTTTGTCGCTATTTTTAGCTACTGGCTTGCTGACCTACGGATCTAAACTTCTGACTTTAGAACTCAAGTAGAGTGTTCCTTGAACCAATGCCCTTAAATAAACGACAAAACAAGAATCATTCGCCGATGATGACTGATGGGCGAACTGAGCGGTGATGAGAGGGGAGAGTCTGAGGCTCTCTTTCTGGCGGGGGTATGGCGTTGAACGAAAAAAAGAATGGACTGAAAGTAAGAAGAGAGGCCGTGTTCAGGTGTTTAACGAACCTCTCCATAGTTACGGGGGCCGTGAGTATAGCTTTCATTGTGTTTATAGCCCTCGTCATGTCAAATGCGGGATACATTCTTTCAGCTTCACTATCGGTCTCTCTAGCAATTCTGTACCTCGCGTACAGGATAGTTACGG